>Ga0315314_1000374_pt1 | contig 52338 bp, 61 predicted proteins | sample TDP9_MG_FD_203631 | JGI IMG/M metagenome (GOLD analysis project Ga0315314, IMG submission 203631) | Freshwater sediment microbial communities from Lake Towuti, South Sulawesi, Indonesia - TDP9 | ecosystem: Environmental > Aquatic > Freshwater > Lake > Sediment | place: Indonesia: South Sulawesi... | reverse complement strand
ACTGTCTATAAGCTTTCTACTTAGAAGAACGCCTATTCCTTCAAAGAATATTCCCACTTCCACCATGTAGCTCTCAAATTCCATGGCAATGACTTTCTCCCATGCCTCTTGAAATTCCTTGCTACCAAAATGTGAATACAGTCCGATGACCAGTTCTGTTTGTCTCGTTTTAACCAGATTTCTAAGCTCCAGAACAGCTAGGACAACACCCACTAACACTCCAGCAACTGCTACAATTGCTGAAATAGATGCTATGTCTAACATTCTTAGCACCTAAAAGAGAAGATTAAGAGAAGTGCGTATTAAAAGCTAACAAAGAGGAACACGGTTCAGTCTGGTCCAAACACTCACAATTCACATCCATCTCTCAATAAAAAATCTTAAGAAAATCTTTTTGGTAGCACGGGAGAGGTTCGAACTCTCGTCCAGCATATACGGATATTCTTACTAGTAAATCGGTGCTGAAATCCCTGCCCTATCCCCATATGGTTTTTACAACCCGAAAAATTCTGTGCCAAACATAGTCGAGCGTGTACTTTAACTTTTAAATCCTTGAGTGGTGCATTGGATTCTGACTGAGCATCGATTTCCTAGGAGAAGCAAGCTTGCAGGTCGATCTGGTCTTAGTAAACGCTAAGGTTTTCACACGAGACGGTATAGTTGATGCGGGTTTAGCCATCGACGACGGTCGAATAGTTAAAGTCGCTAAAGAAACAGGCTTGCCTAAGGCAGATAGACGAATGGATCTGGAAGAAAAATTGGCGCTGCCAGGTTTAATCGACTCTCACGTACATCTTAGAGACCAACAGCTTGCTTACAGAGAGGATTTTCAGAGCGGAACAAGTGCAGCGGCTGCTGGAGGCTTCACTACGGTTATTGACATGCCAAACAACCAGCCCATAACAATGAGTGCAGAAACGCTTAAGGAAAGAATGCGGTTGGCTGAGCCGCTCGTGCTTGTGAATGTTGCTTTTAACTCAGCTTTTCCAGCGCAGGTTGATGAGATACGTCGCATCGTGAAGGCTGGCGCTGTTGGTTTTAAGCTGTATCTTCTGCAACAGGTGGGCGGAATCAGCATAGATGATGATGAAGCGCTTTTAGACGCTTTTCAAGCAGTAAGTGAGACCCGCGTTCCTATTTCGGTTCACGCAGAAGACAAATCAACCATTGAAAAAATTAAAAGTAGTTTAATTGAACAAGGAAGAACAGACTTGAATGCCTTTTTGGAAGCACACCCAACTGAAGCTGAGCGGAAAGCTATAACCAGAGTCGCTGAATTGGCAAGAAAATCAGGAGCTCTCGTTCACGTATGCCATGTAAGCTCTAACATAGGACTAGCAGCTGTTTTGAAAGCGAGAAAAATGGGCTGCCACATGACTTGCGAAGTCACTCCTCATCACCTCCTCCTCACGACTCAGCACTTAAAAAAAATTGGTGCTTTGGCGCTTGAGATTCCACCGTTAAGAACTCATAGGGACGTGAGCGCATTGTGGCAAGCTTTGCAGAAAGGCGACGTTGACACCATCGGGTCTGACCATGCCCCTCATTCTCATGAGGAGAAGCAGGCTGAGTCTGTCTGGGACGTGAAACCAGGCATTGTAGGTCTCGAGACAATGCTTCCATTACTGCTCACAGAAGTACACAAAGGGCGCCTAAGTTTAGAGCAGCTCGTCCGTTTGCTAAGTGAAAAACCTGCAGAAATATTTCATTTAAAAGACCGAGGAAAGCTGAATGCTGGATGTTTTGCAGACATCACGATTGTTGACCTTAAGAAAGAACACAAAATCGACGCATCAAAGTTTTATTCGAAGGCCAAGTTTTCACCCTTCGACGGCTGGAAAGTCAAAGGTAAAGCTGTGAAAACTTTTGTGAATGGGCAATTAGTAATGGATGAAGATGAAATAGTGGCTAAACCTGGTAGTGGGCGAATTATAAGATAAATGGTACAATAAAGAAAGCTTGCTGAAATCAGGTTTGCATTATTCGTTTTTTGAGGGCGCGTTTCGTGTACACGCTGAAGTGGTCGCTTTCTATTTGAAGATAGATTTTCTCGCCCAGCTTGATTTGAAGTTGTTCTCTCACAATCTTGGGTAGGTAAATTCTTCCTCTCTCATCCAACCTAACTGCACAGAGCTTTTCTAACACTTCTAGGATGTCTGCCACTTCATTCTGCCCGCTGAGCGGGTGTTTTCCCAAAAAAGTTTATGTAGTGACTCGTTCAAATAAGTGTTTTGTCCATATATGTGGAGGCTTGATGTATGCCAGAAGTAAGAGTAATAATCCCTGAAGATCTGGACAGAGCGTTAGACGCGTTGATAAAGGCTGGTTTCGCTGGAAACAAAGCCGAGCTAGCGAGAACAGCAATAACTCATTTTCTATCCACAATCCCTACACAGCTGCCTAAGGGATACGACCTCGAAACCGCGTTTTCTCCAGACGGTCGCATCTTTCAACTTGAATACGCAATGGAGTCAATGAAAAGAGGGGGAACAATCGTTGGAGTGTGCTGTGACGACGGAGTTGCGTTGGCAAAGGAGCTGCCAAAAGACGACCCGTTCCTTGTGTTGCCCAACCCTTTCATTCAAAGCTTCAAGATAGGAGAAAGCATCGGAATAGTCTACTGCGGCATACTCACAGACGGCTACTTCCTAGTAGAAGAAGCACGAAAAATGATTGAAAACCAAAAAGAAGAAAACAAAGTGGACATAGAGGTCTTGGTTAAAAAACTTGCCATTTTTATGCAGCCTTACGCTCAGAGAAAAGATGTCCGCCCGTTTGCAGCAGCCCTAATTATCGGCGGTTTGGATTCGCAAAAAAGACCAAGATTATTTCTCCTCAACAGTGCAGGACTAGCCCAAGAGTACAAGGCATGCCATGTTGGAGTTGGAAGCGACGAAACAAAGGAAATCTTGAAGGCAGGTTACAAGCAAAAACTTAAACTGGAAGATGCTGCTGCGTTAGCCACCAGAGCCGCCTTAAAAGAACCAAAAAAGCCCGAAAACGTTCTTTTAGCCGTCATTGATGCCAAAACAAAGAGATTCAGGGAAATATCCCAAGGGGAAAAGGAGCAGATGTGGAAAAGAATCTTTCCATAACCCTTTTTTTATTTTTTCGCCGATGTTATTAGAGAAGCTGCTGTTGTAACCACAGGATTATAGAAAAACAATCTGTTTTAATACCTTCAGTCTAAGATTCTATGTGGATACTCATTGAAATTCGTCACTGATGGCATGTTGGGCAAGCTTACCCGTTGGCTTCGCATGTTAGGGCACGACGTGGAATACACGAGTTCAATGGAGGATAAGAAGCTCGTACAGAAGGCGAAGAAAGAAAATCGTATTCTCTTAACGCGCGACGTTGAACTCTATCAACAAGCCATAGCTAAAGGCGCAGACGCCTTCCTCGTCGAAAACCCAAACCAAACCGCAAATCTCTCCAGCTTAGCTAAAAGGTTCAAGTTCAAACTTGAAATAGACGTGAAAGCTTCCCGCTGCCCAAAATGCAACAGCCAGATTAGGACTATTTCAAAAGCCAATATTGCTGATAAGATTCCGTCAACTACTTCTTCAAATTACGATGAGTTTTGGCAGTGTCAGGGATGTGGACAGGTGTACTGGCACGGCGCCCACTGGAAAAGAATCGACAAAACTCTTGAAGAAGCCAAAAAGGCATTGAGAACGTGACTTAAATCTTATTGCTGCGAGACTGGCGTCTGAAGTAGAGGAAAAGTATTACAATCACAAGAGCTGGAATGTAAAATATGGAAACTTCAGAAGCGATATCAATGAATTGACCGACAAAGCGTGAGATGAAAAACACCAACGCCGCAACGACTAAAAGAATTAAAGCCGACAAGCGCCAAGAGTTCAGTTCGTTTCTGTTCTGCAAGAAATTCCTTCTTGACAAGAGAAAGAAAAGAGTAGGAGCGGAGCCTATCCTTTCAGCAACCATTTGAGCGGAATATCTTGATAGGCTTCGTCTGGCAGAGTTCTGCGAATCGTTATGGGCAGTATGCCCAACTCAAGCTCTTTGATGGCGATGTCAATGGGGTTAGACGTGCTTTGAGAAGGCTCCACGAGAATGGGAGCGCCCATGGCGATTTGGAGGGCTCGGGCTCCCACTATGCGAGCTCTCTCGAAACGTGTTAGTTTAGGGGGTCCAACCCAGATTTTCTTTTCTTCTTTGGTTATACTAGAACTCTCCAGCGCCTTCAGGCCCCATTCCTGGAGGACCTTTAGGCGGCATTGGCGGGGCTTTCATCTTTCCAGCAGCGATTATGTCGTCGATTTTCAGTATCATCGTGGCAGCTTCGGTTGCTGACTTGATTATTTGTTTTTTGACTGCTAAGGGTTCAAAGACGCCTGCCTTCTCCATGTTCTTGGGTTTGCCTTCATTAACTTCAATGCCAGCCCAAGTTTCGCCTTTTTCGTGACGGGCACGCAGCTCTGACAATATGTCGATTGGGTCTAATCCCGCGTTCTCAGAAAGCGTCAAGGGTATCGATTCTAATGCTTCAGCGTAGGACAACACTGCAAGTTGCTCTCTGCCAGGAAGCGTCTGCGCGTATTCTCTCAACGTCCTCGCCACTTCTAATTCGGGTGCGCCTCCTCCAGCTACAATCTTTGGTTCACGAACAATGTCACGGGCGACGCACAGTGCATCGTGTATCGACCTTTCAGCTTCAGCCACGATTCTTTCGGTTCCGCCTCGTATGAGGATGGCGACTGATTTCGGGTTCTTGCAGCCCTCAATAAAAGTCATTTTGTCGTCGCCGATTTTGCGCTCTTCAACCTGCTCGGCGTAGCCCAAGTCAGCCGCAGACACGTCGTCTAGGTTAGTGATTATTTTTCCACCTGTTGCCTTCGCTAGCTTCTCCATGTCAGACTTTTTGACACGTCTCACCGCAAGAATGCTTTTTCTAGCCAAGAAATGCTGGGCAAGGTCGTCTATTCCTTTCTGAGCAACGATGACGTTGGCGCCTGTTTTGGCAATCTTTTCAACCATGTCCTTCAACATGCTTTCTTCTTGCTGCAGAAACGCTTCCATCTGCTCTGGGCTCTCGATGTTGATTTTGGCGTCGAACTCGGTTTTTTCAATCTCTAAAGGTGTGTCTAGTAACGCAATTTTTGCCTTTTCAACTCGTTTGGGCATGCCAGGGTGAACCACTTCTTTGTCAACAACTATGCCGTTGATGAGTTTTGTGTCTGTTAACGATTCGCCCGGTTTCTTCTCAACCATAACGTCGTCGACGTCTGCCTTGAATTCTTTTTCGCCTTTTTCAGCCACATGCAAAATCGCTTGTGATGCTATGTCGGCTAATTGTTCCTTGTGGTCAGCTACGAGTTTGCTTGCCATGGATGTGACAGCGACCTTCTTCATCCATTGTCTTTCTGTCGGGCTAACTGGGATGGCGATTTTCTCGAGAATTTCTAATGCTTTTTCGCCAGCTTTCCTGTAGCCGTCTATGATGACGGTTGGGTGAACGTTTTTGTCTATGAGTTCTTCAGCCTTGTTTAGGAGTTCGCCTGCTATGATTACAGCGCTTGTTGTGCCGTCTCCGACTTCGTCGTCTTGTGTTTTAGAAACTTCGACCATCATTTTAGCCGCTGGATGTTGAATGTCCATTTCGTCTAGAACTGTTCTGCCGTCGCTGGTTATTGTTACGTCTCCGAAGCTGTCGACGAGCATTTTGTCCATGCCTTTTGGTCCGAGGGCGCTCTTCACTGATTCAGCCACTATTTTTGCCGCCATAATGTTGGCGTGTTGAGCGTCTCTTCCCCTAGAACGAGATGCGCCCTCCCGTAATATTAGAACGGGGGTTCCAGCTAATTCGGTTGTCAATTCCTAACTAATCCTCCTTAATTTTGACTCAACTGTAGAAAACACCTTTTGGATATAAGTTTTTCTTTAAAGTCATCAAGAAAAACACTTCTAACCATGTAAAAACGCAGGTTAAACATGTAAAAGTCTGAAATGAGTCTTTGCCCGATGTCTAACTCTGCCCCGCACATTTTAAATACAATCAAACTACAATAGAAATGGCAAGTCGATAGGTGAAGAGCATGCCAAACTGTCCCAAATGCGGCGCAAAAGTCACCGAAGGAATGAATTTCTGTGCAAACTGCGGCGCGGCTTTAAAACCCACGACTCCAGCAGTACAAGAAGCAGCACCGACTACACCTGCACCTGCACCAGCTCCTGCTCCAGCTCAGCCGTCACGACCAGAAAAATATGAGAAGCACGAAAAACGCGAGAAAGGAGAGAAACATGAGAAAACTGAGAAGACCGAGAAATACGAGAAGCGAGAGGCTGGTTACGTTGGTCCAATAATCGGAGGCACAATCCTCATAGCGCTAGGTCTGTTTTTCTACTTGATGATGACCATGCGTACAGACCAAGGAAGAATGTGGGCTTACTTCTTCATCATAATCGGAATCGTTATCATTATAGCAGGTGCATACGCAGCTGCGACAGCGTCGAGAAGACACCCACCAACCTAAATGTACCACCCAAAAAGCAACCTATACAGCCTGTGTTCCAACAGCGTCAGGAGACTTCGTCTCCCGAAAACTCGAAAATAGTTTTTTCCCATGGCTTCAATCATGTCGCCTATGTCGTATCTTGGAAACATGCACGAAGAAATCAGCAAGCTGCCCCATTCGCCTCGTTTTAGTTCATGAAGCATCTTCGCGCCCCTGCCCGTTTCTACTTCGAACAGGTATTTGTCATAGTTAGGCGAAACGTAGGGTAGGTCGTCGAGCTGTTGTGCGAAAACTCCTTCAGTTGCACTGTAGATTTCGACCACAGGCACTTCGCCGAAATATTTCCTAAGCACAGGCGCGTAGCGGAACTGAATCTTGCGCACGCTTGTGCAGAACAGAGCGCGGAAATTCCAGAGGTCTTTGGGGTTTTTCCCATGTTTCCGCTTGATATAGCTGGCGAAAGAAAGAATCACGGGTGTAACCCCAATTGCTGCGACCACGTTTTCGTCTCGAGCCTTCTGATAAACTGTTTCGAATCGTTTCTCCCAGTCGGGTTTAGTTACGCCTGGACCCAGAGCGTCGATGTCCTCTTGTCTCGGCACGAGACTGACTTGGTTGAGCATGGGGTTGAGTCTGGCGTATGTTCCTGAACTGTATCCATAGGTGATGGTTTGCCCAGCCGAGTCCATCGTGTGCACGGTTGATGGAAAGTTCAGGTTTAGAACCTTCCCAGTTAGGATTGCGGAGTCGTTTTTTCTTAGGGCGAAATTGACGAAGGCTCTGGCTCCGCATGAGAATATTTGTTCCATATGGGTTTGGGTTGCTGGTAGTACTTTTGCTCGTCCTGTTGAGCCACGTGTCATGACCCATGTAAGCGGGGGCTCGGGCAGAACAATGTTGTAATTGACTTCTTTAACACCCTTCAGGTATGGTTGAAGCCCTTTGTAGTCTATTGTTGGAAATTTTCTCCTGAAATCCTCTATGCCATGAACTTTATGCGCCCCGTGGTCGATTCCGTATTGTGTTTTCTGGTACTGTTGGATTAGGTCGGAGAGCACTTGTTGTTGTGTCTCTTCTGGGTTCTTTAGTGACTCATACCATGGATTGACTATTACTTTGAGGAATTCCATGTTTGTTATTTTCCTGAGCAGCTTATTGCAATGATATGGCTGAGGTTTGTGGTTTTATGTTTTTCACTGATGATTCTGGGAAAGATTTATGAAGTGATTTATGAATGGTTAGAAGAATACTTTCAGAGGTGTGAAATAATGGCTAGAATCTTAGTTTGCGTCAAGCAGGCGATTGATGTTTCTCAGGTAAAGGTGGATACTGCTACTCGCCGCTTAATCACGGTTGATGCGCCCAAAAAAATCAGCGATTTCGATAAAAACGCTTTGGAAGAAGCTATAAGGTTGAAGGAGAAGTTGGGCGGAGAAGTCTTAACGCTTACTGTTGGACCTGAAGATGCCAAAACCACCGTTAGGGAGGCGTTGGCTATGGGCGCCGACAAAGCTTACGTGGTAACCGACCCAATGTTTGAGGGTTCTGACACGTTGGCGATTAGTTATATTTTGGCTGAGGCTGTGAAGAAGCTTGGTCCTTTTGACCTTATTCTTTGTGGTGAGGCGTCTGTTGACAGTTTTTCGGCTCAGGTTGGACCAAGACTGGCTGATAGGTTGAACCTGCCTTTGGTTACTTATGTGAAGAAGCTCAGCCTTGAAGGGGACGTTGTGACGGTTGAGAGAAACCTCGAGGACAGTTATGAAACAATTAGGGCGAAGACGCCCGTGTTGTTGACGGTTACGAAGGAGTTAAACGAGCCTCGCATTCCCGCGTTGATGGCGATTATGAAGGCGTCGAAGAAAGAAGTAGTCCTGTGGAAAGCTGCTGACCTGAACATTCCAAAAGAGAAGGTGGGTGAAGCAGGCTCAGCGATTAAGGTTTTGTCGGTTCTGGCGCCAAAGATGGAACGCAAAAAAATCGTGATAAAAGGCGAGACGCCAGCGGAAACCGCTGAGAAGCTGGCTAAGGCGTTGATTCAAGAAGGCGTGATAAAGAGGTGAATGGTGGATGAGCGAATATCATGGTGTTTGGGTCTACTCTGAAAGCATAGACTTGATGCATGAGATGTTGAGCAAGGCAGTTGAGTTGGCGGGTAAGCGGCAAACTGAAGCTGCAGCGTTACTGATAGGTCATGAAGTGAAGAGCCAAGCAGACCAGCTGATTAGTTATGGAGCAGGAAAGGTTTTCGTGGTTGATAATCCCGGGCTGAAGACGTTTCAATCTGAAACATATCTAGGCGTTTTAACTGCGTTGGTGCGGGAGCACAAGCCTGAAATCATCATGTTTGGTTCGACCAGAAAGGGAAGAGAACTAGCGGCTCGGCTTGCCACACGGTTTGAGGCAGGCTGCGTTCCCGAGTGTACAGGCTTTAGCATTGATGAGCAGGGTCGTTTGGTGACTGAGCGCATGGTTTACGGTGGGAACGCCTTGGCGGCGCATGTGTTTCAGACGAAGCCGCAGATTGCCTGTGTGCCTTTGCGGACTTTTGAGAAGAAGATGCTTTCTGATGCGAAGGGGGAGGTGGTTGACGTTAACATTTCGCAGTTTGAGCCTGCTAAGACTGAGACGGTTGAGGTTAAACCCTTGGAGGCTGTGGCTGCCAAGCTTGAGGAGGCTAGGGTTGTGATCGTGGGTGGAAGAGGCTTGGAGAAGAAGGAGGATTTCAAGCTGTTGGAAAACCTCTGCTACGCCCTAGGTGGACAGGTTGGCTATACGAGACCGTTGGCTGAGGATAGAAAGTGGTTTAAGGGCGGCTGGGTGGGCATATCGGGAATCAAGATTAAGCCTGTTTTGTATATTGGCTGCGGCATCTCGGGTGTTATCCAACATGTGGCTGGGATAAGAGATTCACAGGTAATCGTGGCTGTAAACAAGGACGCAGAAGCGCCCATATTCGAGATAGCTGACTACATAGTTATAGGCGACCTGTACGAGATAGTGCCAGCCCTAGAAGCAGCGTTTAAGAAACTGTTGACGCCGAGTTGAAGTGTTTCTATGTTTCTGCATTGAGTTTCTCGTTGGGTTTGGGGCTGTGGCTGTGTGCGTGGTGGTGACAAATCGTTCCTTAGTGTCATCAACAAGGCGCTTAGGGTGGCTGCGGCTGTAGAAATTTGTGTGCTTGTTAGTGTTGACGTTGCCTTAGGAACACTAACACGTTCATTGCAGTGGGCATTGCGGCTGAGTTATTTTCAAAGAAGAAGGGGGCTAGCGCCTTTAGCCTTCTTCTTCCAGAAGTTGCTGAACAGGCAACACTAGACTGTTTGTTTGAATTCTTTGCATCGGGCTGGTTGGTTATGAATGGTTGGTAGAGTTTGTGTGCGAGTTGTTGTTGAATTGTTGCTTAGTGACATCAACAACAACTTCCGTTGAGTCTCCTCAAACCCCATGACTGCTAGTAGTGTTGCCCTCATGAACAGTGGCATGATTATGTTTTGGTTATTCTCAGCTCTTTTTTGGTTTTCTAAGCATCGAACCCACATACAACCCGATGAAAGTCAATATCAAGACCAGTACGACATTGAGAACGATGTTGGTCATAAGTGCCAGTTGCCCATAGACGTACCAATCCGCTCTTGTCCACGCATTCGTAGCGTACATACTTCTTAAGGTTTCATCAAGCCAATCTTTGTAATAGGAATTGGCAGCAGCACTCACCATTACAAAAAACGCTATGACCCATGCAGACAAAACAGATATCTTACCGACCGCTCTAATTCTGGATTCTTCTTCTTGTATCTTTCCAGCATGAACGTAGCCTACAACTAACGCGGCTGTTAACATTGATATGATTCCTGCAGAATTCATTCCCCAATAAGAGCCTATAGACGGAATCAACGCTGCACCTAAGACAAACCAAATCATAGCATCAATCACATCTATAGAAGCCACAGCCATCACCACATCACCAAACTTCAACACATCACCTCCTCTCCCTTGCCAAACCTAACCATCTCTTCTTGGAACATCAGTAAGGCTCATGCTTTCTGTTTGGACTTCCACGCATACCAGACAATCAATGCATCAACTAAGACCTTTGAAATCCAAATCAGTATCGCATAGGCGTATGGTTGTGCCAAGTTCCCACTCAATCCAACCAAGCTGAGAACAACGGCGACTGTACCCATGATGATGTTTAACCAGCGATTAATCGAATCCTTTAGAGTCAGGGATAGGAAAGCCATTACCAATGGAAACAGTATTATGATTGCGTATAATAGCAGGAATTCTTGTCCTATTTTCATGCCTTCTATCTCTCCCGCAATCACTTGCCCTATTATGCCTGGCTTGATAAACGTCAATATCATGAAGCCTAAGAAAGCCATCAGCGAGAACAGCCACAGCACTGAAATCTTTATCCTCCAATCTTCCAAAATTTCATACCTCCCCATAATATTGTTTTAAGCATCTGTGACTCCAAAACATATAAAACTTACATTTTACGGAGGAAAAATGCCTGAAAACGGAAAAAAATTGAGTTCTGTCTAGCTCTTCAACGTTTCAAGAAACGTTGCCAACCTCTCTCTTATCTGCGCATCGCCAGCGACTCGCCAATCAGAAGAATCCACTTCAAGAACAAGACTCTGCACGCCCAGTTTCTTGTAAACCGCGTCTCTAACAATAGTCTCACCGATAGACATCATTCGACACCCCCAGTTGGTCGGCAATATCACGCCGTTCACGTGAAAATCCTTCACCAAACCCACAATAATATCGATTCGACGCTGAATAGTAGAGTTAGCCATGTTGGACAGATACTTGCGGGCTAAGCTTTCGAAAGGCTTCGAAGCGTCAAGGCTCCCAGCCCAAGTGTGCGAAAAAACTTCAGCCACAACCACCACGCCCAAACTGTTCAACCACTCAAAAACCTTCAAGTTAAACCAGAGCGGCAGATTGTCCCAAACCAGCCTGAAGCGTTCATCCTCAACCACACCTATTCTGTCCCGTGCTCTTTCTCGTAACTCATCCCTCAACTGCGTGTAAAAATCCACAGCCACCTGCGAACCAGGCATACACAACATAAAGAAAACAGCCGAAAAGGCGTCACGAGCATCCATGGGCGAGGGCACAGTCTTACGCAGGTCCTGAATCTCCATCCACAGCTTGCTGGTCCAGTTTGAAACGGCTAAAGTTTCACTTAGCCTACCCAAATCCAGCCTTGTGCCCGTCTGCTTCTCCAAAAAGGCAAACAGTTCATCCAATTGAGACTTGTAATATTCGATGTGAGCAGGGTCCAAGTGAGCCGAGTCTCCACCCCCCACATTATAGGGAACATCTAAAACAAACAAGGGCGCCCTGTAAAGCCGACTCGCCACCTGAAACCACTTCAAATGCGTATCGCAGGCACAGGTTGTAGTAACCAAAAAATCAGGTCGAGGCAAACCGCTCTCAGGCAGCTCTTTCTCATAACCAAACATCGAACCCAAAACACAACGCGAATAAGAACACAAGTCACGAGAAAAACCTTCCCTCTCAGCACGTTCACACAACTCAACCGAAACCTGCCGCGCAGCGCAAACAGAAGCGTAGTTCTCTGGCCAAACAGGCACAACGTCCATGGCTTGCAAGGCTTCAACAGGAAAAGTGGAGGCAACCCAAGCGACTGGTCGTTTCTCAGCTTTGGCGCGGTGAGCATCTTCATAGAACTTCTTGACGTAGTTTCTGTAGAATCCGCTCGTCGACTTCAACCGCCTATTCACTGTGCTCATTATTTTACTCCGCCCACCATCTCGATAAAGGCTTCAATGCGTGTTTTCAACCCTGCAAAACCACTCATAGAATGCTCCCATTCTAAGTATAAGACAGGCAACCCCATAGCCTTCAACTCGTCGCGTAGAAGAGGCGCATCAAACATGTGAGTGTCACAGTACTTGATAACAAACATGATGGCAGCATCAACGTCGAATCGTTTCGCCAACTCAGCCGCGTGCCTGAACCTTTCCTCACGCCCGTACATGAACGAGGATGGAACCTTATCCAAACACCGCTTAGCAATAGCCTTCAGCGGGTCGCTGTCCTCATCAACAAGGTTCCAGAAATAGCGGGAACCCGTACACCAGTCATCTGCAACCACGCTGCCGCCAACAGACTCGATAAGTCTAACTAGCTCTGTGTTGTCCATGACACTGCCAGCCACAAGCAACCGCACGCCTTCCCGGGGCAAATCACTGCGATTTTCAACCTCAGCCAAAAATCGACTCAAAAGCTGATTGTGCTCCAGCTTCGGCATAACAAGGCTGGACAAGGCGATTTCTAAAAATTCACTGCCCAAAATCAAAGGCGGCTTTTTCATCTTCAACTCATAAATCCTTTTCAAAAGAGCACGGTTCTCATTGTAAACTCTCATCGCACCTTTCAACAAGTCGTCTGAAATCTCTTTCTTGAAAGTACGCTCCAACCATTCTTTAAATCTGACCACTTCTTCGTAAAAAAATCGATGTGCTTTCTCGGTGTTGGTGTGGGGAGTGTTGATGAAATAGATGTTTGGAATTTTAGAATAGTTTACCCACATGTCGTAGGTTTTGCCCCTGTTGTCACAGCTGTTCGACTCAACAAAACCGTCCAAGTAATCGTAGTCTCCTCTCAGAGCCGCGTTGAAGCAGCTTCTTGCGAACGAGCAGCTGTTGCTTGGCATGTAAGCGTCAGCCAACTTAGTGTCGCCCAGAGTACCCCAAACCATAACTGGCAAGGCGTCAACCGCATAAATGACCTCTTCAGGCGTGTACGTGCAGGTCCAGCCCACAACGGGTCGATTTCTGCTCTTCCATTCTTTAGCGATTTCATGCCTGTTGGAGAGGGAGTTTCGAAACGGTTGCAGAACTTCCATGAATAATCATCCAGTGTAAAAGCTATGTTAAGGATTCAAGTATCGATTTTCTATCGCCTTTATCAGGTCTGTTAAAATTAAGTGAACAAGTGTTGAAATTTTGTATCTTTCCCCGTAGCGGACGATTGCGCCGCTGATAAAGTCAACTTCAGTTGGGCGTTTATTCTCGATGTCAACAAGCATTGAAGGCTTGTGTGCACCTCCCTTCTCCAGATAGGAAGTAAACCGCTCTATTGCGTTTGGGCCGAAGTCGTATCCGTCGGCTTTCGCCACTTTTAATCCTTCTTCAATGATTTTAATAGCAATATTGCGGCTGTGTTCAAATTCCATTGCTTGTTTCATTGTTTGACCTGTCACGCCGCAGATTGAACAGAGAGCCGAGTTTAGGATGGTTTTTTCCCATATATCCTTCTTGATGCCAGAAGTTTCTTCTGTAGTCAAGCCTGCAGTTGTCAATATGTTTGCAATTTTCCTCGTAGTCTCATCAGTGGTGTATTTGCCCTTATGAAATGCTCCAACAAAGTTAGGCGGCTGGAACCAGTTCATTACAGCGTTTCCTGGTCCAAGCATATTCCCAGCGAAATTGATTACTATGCGATAAACAGTGTCGATTCCAAGTTGCTCGGCAATCAATCTTTCGTTGTCAAGTCCGTTTTGAAAGCTAACAATCTTCATATTCGGCGTGTATATCTGCTTAATTTCAGGCAAAATATCCTTTAAGTAGCAAGCCTTCGTCACAATGAAAACAATTTCCGCTCCAAACTTAGAAAGGTCAGGAATACAATCAGCGACCTTTTCAACCTTGGCGGTTAATTGTGTTATTCCAGATATGTTGATGCCGTCTTGTTTAACCTTTGACCGAATGTTAGGCATGGCATCCTGCACTACCACATCTACAGCGCTTTTTGCCAAGTGCCCTGCAAGAATAGAGCCGATTGGACCCAAGCCTATTACTCCAACAGTTAACTTTTTTGCAGCCATGATTTTTTCCTCAATCACTTGTTCAAGACTACATAGGAGAGTTAGGAGTAGAATATTGTTAAAACATTGTTTTTAAGGGTTTATTTTTAAAGCTGACAAAACTTGTCTTTGCACATGGCGAGTTTCTTTTACACTTACTCTTATATCTTCGATTCTTCTCAGAATTTCATAGGCTAAGCACGGTGGTCGCTGAACAATCATCACGAAGAAAACAGATAACATCTTTATTAAGAAAAATAGTGATTGCCTTAGGATTTGCTGCGCTTTTTTGGATTTTGGGACTCTTTCAAGGGCTTGGATACTTTGGAGAAGCCAGTGCATCTGTAGTTGCGAAAGACATGTGGGGGTTTTGGCTGGTGCGTGCAAACGTCAACATGACATACAATCCCTTTCTTTATCCTTGCTCTTGGTTAACTGGAAACGGATACTTTTCACGCAGTTTTCTCTATGTAAGCCAGCCCACCTACTTTGGAGGGCCCGTTGATTGGTCATCGTATGGAGGACATTACTTGTCCACTGTTTGGCGAAATCCAGAAGACCTTGAGGAAGAAGCAATCGTAAGGGCAGTGCTAAATCAAATCTACATAAACATTCCATTCAATTTCGCCGTCGTTCTTGCGATAGAGTTAGCGAAAATTCGAGATTTTTACCTTTCCTTAATCAGCGGTATCCTTGGGTTTCCTCTTGGGGGACCAGTTGGAGCAGTTGTCGGTTTATTTGCAGGAGCACTCATGATAATACTAGTCATTCCTAAGCTGAGGAAACACCGTTCAAGACCTAAAGCCGCGGGTTCGAAACTTTAGAAAACCAACTTTGCGGTTTATCCTCAATCCTTAATAATCAATCGTTAAGTTTTCTATTCAAGAAAAAGGAAACATAAGATAAGCCTTAACGCCCGTGGTGTTAAAAGATGAGAAAGCCGTTGTGGGTGCCTTCAGAAGAACGCGTTAAGCAGGCGAACATGACTCAGTTTATCGATTTTGTCAATAGAAAACGCGGTCTTAACATCAACTCTTACAATGAATTGTATAAGTGGTCAACCCAAAATCTACAGGATTTCTGGGCAGCAGTGTGGGATTTTGTGGAAGTAAAAGCATCGCGCAGATACGATTTGGTTATTGACGATTTAACCAAGTTTCCCGGAGCGAAGTGGTTTGTGGGCGCACGGTTGAATTTTGCCGAAAACCTTCTCAGGTTCAGAGATGACCACACAGCGCTGGTTTTCTATGGTGAAACCAAAAAATCAGCCAGAATGACGTACTCAGAACTATATCGCTCTGTGGCACGTTTGACTAAATCATTACGCGAGATAGGGGTTGTTCAAGGAGACCGTGTAGCAGCATACATGCCAAACTTGATAGAGACCGCTATTGCCATGCTTGCAGTGACAAGCGTCGGCGCCATCTGGTCTTCGTGTGGCGTTGAGCTCGGTCCAGTGGCTGTTCTCGATCGCTTGAGTCAAATAGAACCCAAAATCCTGTTCACTGTCGATAGTTATCCTTACAAGGGAAAAACCTTCAACTTTTTACCAAACGTTGAAAAAATAGTCAGAGGAATACCCTCACTTCAAAAAATCATTGTTGCATCGTACTTGGACGAAAAACCCGATGTAAGCTCCGTTCCCAAAGCAGTGCTCTACAACGATTTTATATCTCAAGACAAGCAGCCTAAGATAAGTTTTGAGCAGTTGCCATTTGATCACCCAGCTTACATCATGTTTTCGTCGGGCACAACGGGCAAACCCAAATGCATGGTTCAGGGAGCAGGCGGGGTTCTCATCAACCACTTGAAAGAACTAAAGATTCACAGTGATCTAAAACGTGAAGACAGAATTTTTTACATCACAACTCCGAGTTGGATGATGTGGAATTGGCTTCTAAGCTCATTGGCAGTAGGAGCCACAGTAATGTTGTATGATGGCAACCCCAACTATCCCGACTGGGGCACCATGTGGAGACTGGTTCAAGATGAGAAAATAACCATATTTGGATGCAGCGCCAGCTACATAAACTATCTCCGAAGCGTAGGAGCCAAGCCCAGAAAAACTTTTGATTTGTCATCGCTGCGGGAAATATCTCAAACGGGTTCGCCGCTGTCGTCTGAAGGCTTTGAATACGTTTACCAAGAAATCAAACGAGACCTGCACTTTAATTCCATTGCGGGCGGCACAGACATCAATGGTTGTTTCGCCATCGGGTCTCCTATCCAACCTGTCTATGCAGGTGAGTTGCAGGGTCCAGCCTTAGGAATGAAAGTGAAAGCCTACGATGAGAATGGCAATTCTGTTGTTGATAAACAGGCAGAACTTGTATGCGAAGCCCCAGCACCTTCTATGCCTCTTTACTTCTGGAATGACTCAGATGGGAAAAGGTATAGCGATGCTTACTTCAGTGTCTATTCCAACGTTTGGAGGCACGGCGACTGGATTCTCATTCACAGCGACACGGGTGGAATAACCTTCTTGGGCAGGTCAGACTTCACCTTGAAGCCGTCTGGAGTGCGCATCGGACCAGCAGAAATATACAACGTGGTGGAAAAATTCAAGGAAATAGCCGACAGCATGGCGGTGGGACAGGACTGGAAAGGAGACCAGCGCATTATTCTCTTCGTTAAACTTGCTCAAGGGTTTAAATTAACAGATGATTTAAAAGACAAGATTAGAAAGGCGTTGCGTGAAGAGGCTTCTCCAAGGCATGTTCCAGCTTTGATAATGGAAACGCCAGATGTCCCCTACACCTTCAACATGAAGAAAGTTGAAAGCGCAGTCGCAAACATAATTCACGGCAAGCCAGTGACAAACAAAGATGCCTTGGTTAATCCTGAATCCTTGGATTATTACGAAAAAATCCTTCCCGAACTACAAAAAGAATGACCACGTTCAAGTCTCGCTGAATATAACCATTTTTTCTCCAATGTTTACAGCGGCGCCTTCAGAAACACTAACCTCTTTAACGATTCCGCTTATTGGTGAGATAATTTCGTTTTCCATTTTCATCGACTCCAAGACAAGGAGAACGTCGCCTACATGCACACGGTCTCCAGCTTTAACTCTTAGGAGAACAACCTTGCCTGGCATAGTGGCTGCTATGACGCCTTTTTCTAAAGCTTTGGTTTTGACAGGTTTCTTTTCAATCGTTGACAAGGCTGGTGTATAGAGGCGTGAGGCAACTTTGTTCCTGTTCTCCAGTTGTGCCACATAGGAGACGCCGTCCACTTGAACAGAGACAGAGGCGCCAACATTTCGTCTTTCCAATTCCACTCGATAGGGTTTTCCGCCAACCTTTATGAAAAAAGGCTTGTCGTAGCGAACGTCTTCTGTTAGTTCCAATTCAGCAGCTTTTCCATTGACCTCAACTTCAAAGACTTTTTTCACTCTTAAATCGGGCAACTTCACCCTACGCAGTTTTTTGTTAACCAGAAGATTGTACTCGCCCATTTCAAACACCCCATTTAAAGGCTCCAGATTCTAAACGCCCTTTTTCAAAAGTCTTCCAACCTAATCCAAATGTGGCTTTTCTCCTCGGAATCACAGCGAACGCTGACCTGTCTTTATGAATTGAAAAGGCTAAGGCTGCAACAAGAGCCGCAACGTCTTCGCTTCCTAACCCTTTTTCCAATTTGAGGCTTTCTATTCTGTCTTTCACGAAACCAGTGTTGATTTGACCCTTAATGAAGTGTTCATCTTCAATGATTTTCGTATGCAAGGGAATGGTTGTTTCAACGCCTTCGATTCTGTATTCTTCTAAGGCTCTTCTCAGGCGCTGTATGGCTTCTCGGCGGTTTCTGCCCCAAACAGCCAGTTTGGCTATGAGCGAGTCATAAAAGACCGGTATGGTATAGCCAGCGTAGAGGGCGCTGTCAACCCTGACGCCTAACCCGCCAGGTGCATGATAGCCTATAATTGTGCCTGGGCAGGGCGCAAAGTCTTTGCTTGGGTCTTCTGCGTTTATTCGGCAGTTTATTGCGTGTCCATTTATGGAAATATCTTCCTGCCTGTATTGCAGCGGCTCTTCAGCTGCTATTCGAATCTGCTCCTTCACGATGTCAACGCCCGTAATCATCTCTGTGATGAGATGCTCAACCTGCAACCGAGTGTTCATCTCAAGAAAGTAGAATTTGCCTTCGCTGTCAACTAAGAACTCGACGGTTCCAGCGTTGGTGTAGTTAACCGCCCTAGCTGCACGCAAGGCTGCGTCACCCATAGTTTTTCTTAGTCTGGGAGTCATCATCGGCGACGGCGTTTCCTCCATGAGTTTTTGATGCCTCCTCTGAATGGAGCATTCCCGCTCACCCAAATGTACGACGCTGCCCTTCTCATCGGCAAGCACCTGAAACTCAATATGCCTCGGATTCGCCAATTGCTTTTCAATGTAAATGCTTGCGCTTCCAAACGAGGTTTCAGCCTCTAGCCGAGCCAGCTCAAACGCTTTTTCGATTTCTTGTCTACGCTTGACAACTCGCATGCCTCTGCCTCCGCCTCCATAAACCGCTTTCAGAATTATTGGGTAACCTAATTTCTCAGCAGCTTCTCTTGCCTCGCCTACATCTTTAACAACGTCCATGGTGCCTGGGATGATTGGCAGTCCAGCCTTTACCATGGTTTTGCGTGCCACAACTTTGTTGCCCATTTTCTTCAGAACCTTGCTGGATGGACCGATGAATTTTATGTGGTTCCTTTCGCAGGCTTGAGCAAAAGCGGGTATCTGAGCTAAGAAACCGTATCCAGGATGGATTGCTTGTGACTTTGATTTTTTGGCGGTTTGTACGATTCGTTCGACGTTGAGATAGCTCTGGGCTGGCTGTGCGGGTCCAATTAAGTAAGTTTCATCAGCTAGTTTGAGGTGAAGCGATTCTTTGTCAGCTTCTGAGTAGACGGCGGCGGTTTGTATTCCGAGTTCTTTGCACGCTCTGATTATGCGCAGTGCTATTTCGGCTCGATTGGCGATTAAGATTTTTTTGAACATTTCTTTTTTCATTCTCTTTTTTGCTGTGTGTATGGTGTGTTGAGTACTTGTTTGACTTTTTCGGTTATGACTGGTCCAAGTCCGTATGCTTCTTTTTTCCAGTTGTCTACGCTGAGTAAGGCGTTGAGCGGTGTTTGGTAAGAGTTGAGTATTGAGATGGCTTTTTCTCTTCCTATGTTGGGGAGGCTGGCGAGGAAGAATATTTGTTGGTCTTGTAGGCTTTCGTTGGGTTTTATTGGATGAACCACTGGTGCTCGTTTCTCCACGATTTGTTCTTGTTTGGCTGCGGTGTAGAGAAAATCGACTGTTTCCTTGTAGCTGGTTGTGTGTATCATGTTTATGCCCTGCTTAGCCAAGGCGAACATGGCGCCCCAGACTGAGGCGGGTTGAATCTTGCTGAATCTGTAGACAATCGGCATGTAACCCTCGATTAGAATGAAAGGCTTGAGATAGACCTCTTTCAGTTTGAAGAGCTGCTCGAAGAGGAAACGACGCGTTAATGTGTAGACGAAATCGTGAACTGTTTTGCGTTCAAAGGCTACTTGGTCAGATACTATGTAGTCGCCTTTTTGGAGGGTTTCTAACCGTATCTCTGCGCCTAATTCTTTTAAGCCTTTGACGATTTTGGGTGCGGTGTTGGCTTCTCTCGTGTCCACGATGATTGTGGGCTGCTCGTTTTTGGCTGGTTCTTTCAGGTAGGGTAGAAGGGTTTCTGTGCCAGACATAAGTTATGCTTCCATTCAGTGGTATTTTTGTGTGTTCCAGCTTTTATGGCTGTAGCTGTGATTATCTTTTTGGAAGAAGATTGTCAACTACCCTTTAGCCTTCTTCTTCGTGCTTAGAAGTTGATGGACACGCAAGCCGACTGTGTTTGCTGGTTACATTAGGGTTTAGAGCTGTATCATATTTGAGTCAAGCAACGCTTAAGTTAAACTATCGAACATGAAAATGACAGCGCAAAGCGGGGGTACCCGAGCCAGGTCTAAGGGGGAGGACTTAAGATCCTCTGGCGAAGGCCTCCGTGGGTTCAAGTCCCACCCCCCGCACCACTATGGAAAAGCTTAGAAGAGTGTGTGCGTCAGGCAACTCGTTCAGTTCTGTTCTTTCGCTTTCTTCAAAGCTTCTTTTATGATTGAGACTGAGTTCTCGAAGCTTTCCCTTGTTTCAGATGTTAGTTTTAGCTCCAGAATTTTTTCAACACCGCCTTTGCCCAGAACAACAGGCACACCGATTGAGACATCTGAGAACCCGTACTCGCCTTGAAGGTATGTGGACACGCTCATCACTCTGTTCCTTCCTCTCAGAACGGCGTCCGCCATAATCGCAATGACGGCTGCAGGGCCATAAATTGTTGACCCTTTAAGTTTGATGACATCGGCGCCAGAAGTCTTCGTCAAACCTACTATTCTGTCGATTTGTTCTCTTGTCAGCAAGTCAGTTATCGGTATGCCCGAGACCGAAGCGTAGTACACAAGGGGAACCATAGAGTCTCCGTGCTCTCCAATGACCAAGGCGCGAATGTCCTCCCTTGAAACATTCAATTCCATTGCGATGTAGGATCTGAAGCGTAAAGTATCGAGTATGTTGCCCATCCCAAAGACACGGTTTCTCTTAAAGCCCGATTCTTTGTAAGCCACGTACGTCATGATGTCAACTGGGTTTGTCACGAGCATGAGTTTGCATTTTGGAGCGTATTTTACAACCTCTTTCACTATGGATTTAACTATCTTGGCGTTTTTGTGCATAAGGTCGACTCTGGTCATTCCAAGCTTTCTCGCTTCGCCTGCGGTGATAATTACGATTTCTGAGCCTTCCATCTCGCTAAAGTCACTCGTGCCCCTAATTTTTCCATCGAACTCTATTGCGGGCGCAGCCTGCATCATGTCTAGAGCTTCGCCGTGAGCCAAGTTTTCCACGATATCGATTAGGACAACATCGCTGATTCTAAACCGTAGAATGTTGAACGCTGCAGCGCTTCCTACTTTTCCAGCGCCTATTATAGAAATCATGGTTTTAAAGAGTAATTGGTTTAGATAAATAGTTAACTCCAAGCCTTCAGAAACGAGTCAGAAGCTGCGAAAAAGTATACATTCGGTTCGATTTGCAATAACTTGTAGACGTTCCTCTTATCTGCAGTCTCCGTCAATGTTTCATTGTTGAAGAATAGGAGGGAAAAAATCGTTGAATTGTGCTGGATGCGGCAGCATAACTGTAAGTTCTCATATTTTGAGATTGATTCCTAAATCAAGCCTTTCGGTTCTTGCATTTCTAGTGCCTTTGTTTCTCTCTTCCTTCGTTGGCGTGGCGTTGGCTCACACGCCCTCACCCCAAATCTGCGACGCTGCAACCTGCAACATAGACCTTCATGATAACTTCTTCCAACCAGCCATAATATCCATAAAAGCGCCCAACTCAACAACGGGAGAAAGCGTCACTTTAGTGTGGCAAAATCACGGTTTCCAAACCCACACTGTGACGAGCGGACGGAGAGGCGCATCCGATGGAATATTTGACAGAACTCTCTCGCCCGGTGGAGTGTTTCAGCTCGTAATAAACCAAACCGTGTACAGTAAACTGCTCTCTAAATACCCAGATGGAGTTGTACCCTACCATTGCATACCGCATTTCGGAATGGACGCAACACTGGTAATCAGAGCTGAAACCACATCCGAACCCCCAAAGCTGACTGTTTTACTCTCGTTAAACCCAACAACCGTAAATTCTGAAGCTGAAGCCTCAGTGACAGTGTACGTCACGAATGGTTCTCTAACCATTGAAGGCGCCCTTGTTCAACTGTCTTCCGATAAGGGCGGAATTTTTTCGCCTCAGTCAGGCAACACTGATTCTGGAGGAAAGTTTGATGCGGTTTTCAAAGCACCTCAGGTAATTTCTCAAGCGAGCGCGAACATCACTGCGACTGCCTCGAAAGATGGGTACAGCAACGGACTTGACTTCAAATACCTGATTGTTTATCCGCCTGATGTAACACCCTCGCCCACATTGTCAGTGACCGTTACAGCAAACCCTTCAACAATTCAATCTAGCCAAACATCAACCATAACTGCTACAGTGACTTCAAATGGAGTTCCTGTTTCTGGAGCAACCGTGACTTTAGAATCCGATAAGGGCGGAATCTTCGCTCAAACGAGCGGAACAACTGACTCGTACGGTTATTTCACGACGACATTAACAGCGCCAAATGTTGAAACGCAAACCAGTGTTGGCGTAACAGCGAATGCGACGAAGACTGGATATCTTCCTGGAGAAAGCCAAATCTTCGTAACAGTGAACCCAACGCCATCCACCGAAGGAGAACAGTCGACTGGAAACCTGTGGATTTACTTGGCAATCGTTGTCGTGGTGCTCATCGGAATAGGTGGAGGAATAGCAGTAGCAGTAGCAGTAGTAAAACGCAGAAGTTCAAAAGCTTCTTAGAAAGTTAGCTGATGTTGTTCTGCCGTGTTATTTCCTTGCTTCTTCGAACCTTTTGTTCACTTCGTTCCAGTTAACGATGTTCCAGAAGGCTTCAACAAATTTGGCTCTTTCATTCTTGTAGTCAATGTAGTATGCGTGTTCAAAGACGTCGAGAACCATCAGAATCCTGAACGCTGGGTAAACGTTAGTGTTGTGCTTCTCAATCTGCATTATTATCGGTCTTCGAGTTTGCCTGCACAGAGTCAGTGCCCCCCATCCGGAGCCTTCTACGCTGTTAGCAGCCTGCGAGAACTCCTTTTTGAATCTTTCAAAGCTTCCAAACTCTTTTTCTATGGCTTCGCTCAGGGCTCCTGTTGGTTTTCCGCCTCCTCCCTTGCCAACTGGCGCGAGGTTTCCCCAGAACAGCGAGTGCAGTATGTGGCCTCCGATGTTCCAGGAGAGTTCCTTTAGAGTGGCTTTAATGTCGATGTCAGTGCCGTCTTTGCGTGATTTGTCCAGCCTTTCGAGAATCGCGTTTGCGCCGTTGACGTATGCTTGATGATGTTTTGAATGGTGAATTCTCAACTGTTCTTCAGACATGGTGGGCGCTAGGTCTTTGTAGTCGTAGGAGAGCTTTGGCAAAGCGTAAAACTTGGATGTTTCCATTTTCTTCATCTCCTTCAATTTTTAACTCATACTATAGGTGCTGGAGAGTTTTAAATGCTTGCAACTGTTAGGCAACAGCAACAATGAAAAAATGCAGTCTCTGTTAGATGAACAACCTTAAATTTTTTAACGACTAACAATGCCCAACCTTATTTCTAAGGGCAGTTATTAAATGTCCAATCAAGAAACTAAACACTTGATAAAAAGGTGAGTTTGGACGTGAAGAAAATCGGTGTGGTTACAAGCGGCGGAGATGCGCCAGGCATGAACGCTGCTATACGAGCTATTGTGCGCATAGCCTCTTCAAGGAATCTTCAAATCGTAGGCTTTGAGAGAGGTTGGGAAGGTCTGATGAAAAATGAGTCTATACCCTTAACGCCACGCTCCGTGGGCGGCATCTTACATCTCGGAGGAACAATCCTTCGCACGGCAAGAAGCCCAGAGTTCACGACAAAGAAAGGAGTTCGAAAAGCGGCTCAAACACTCGCAGACAATCGAGTTGACGGTTTGGTGGTTATTGGAGGCAACGGTTCTTTCAAAGGTGCATTAGACCTAAGCAGCAGAACCGACACACTCATAGTAGGTGTGCCTGCTACCATTGACAATGACGTTTATGGAACAGATGAGACCATAGGCTTTGACACAGCTGTGAACACGGCGGTTTCAGAAATCGACAAAATCCGAGACACAGCGATTTCTCATGAGAGAACCTTCATTATTGAAGTCATGGGACGAAGCAGAGGCTTCTTAGCGCTCGAAGCGGGCATAACTGCGGGCGCTGAAGTCATAATTGTCCCTGAAATCAAACTTAAAAGAGAGAACATTTTTCAAACTCTGAAAGAAAACAGCCAAAAAGGCAAGAAATCCAGCATCATCGTGAAAGCGGAAGGCGCTGAAGATGCTCACTTGCTTGCAAAAGAAATCGAAGGATACATTGGTGCCGAAGTGAGGATCAGCATCTTAGGCTATGCTCAAAGAGGTGGAAGCCCCACAGCCCGCAGTAGGCTTTTAGCCAGCTTATTTGGAAACAAGGCTGTTGAATTGCTCTTAAAGAGACAGGGAAGCAGAATAGTCGGGCTTCGGAACGGGCAAATATCGGCCACAAGCCTAGAAAAATCCTGCAAAACCGAAAAACCTTTAGACTTAAACTTGCTGTTCCTAGCTAACCTGTTGGCTACATAAAATAAAAAGGTATAAACCCTTATTTTACTCTTTTAGTAAAAAGGAGCGTGAAGAAAATTGTCCGATGAAGACATACCTGAATGGTTTAGAAGGCGCACGCGCAAACCATTCTTCCGAGACTGGTTGTTCGGCGACATAGATGAAATAATGCGTGATATGGAAGAAATGATGCAGAAGGAATTCAAGGAATTCACCACACGCTTGCCCAAAGACCTCATTCGAGAGCGCCGCTTACCAGACGGCTCCAAAGTGAAAGAATGGGGACCCTTCGTTTATGGTTACTCAATGACCATTGGACCAGACGGCAAACCGCAGATAAGAGAATTCGGCAACGTCAAGCCTTCATTAAAACCAGAGGCGCCATTCGGTCCACGACGCCCAAGCATCGACATCAAAGAGGAAAGAGAGCCATTGGTCGACGTTGTAAGCACAGACAACGAAGTTAAAGTCGTAGCCGAGTTACCCGGCGTGGACAAAAACGACATCAAACTTTACGCCACTGAGAAAACGCTTAGCATCACGGTTGACACACCCCAGCGCAAATACCACAAGGAAGTTGACTTACCAGTTAATGTAAACCCAAAAACGGCAAAGTCGGTTTACAAAAACGGCGTCCTCGAAGTTACGCTGACAAAGACAAAAGAAGAAAAGAAACCCAAAGGCGAACCAATAAAAATAGAATAACCCAACTTTTCCAACCTTTTTTCTAAACTTTACTGAGAAAAGTGACGATGCTTTAATGGAGAATATGCTTCAACTCTATCTGAGGAGGAGTCTCTCGCCGATAAGTTTCTTTAGGCGCACTTCTAAGACTCCATTTCTGTAAGAGGCAGCAGATGATTTTTGGTCAACTTTGGCTGGCAGATTGAGTTCTTTGTAATAACTGTGTTTTGGCGACTTCACTGTAATAGTTAATGTGTCTTCTGTTGCGTTTATTTCAATGGAATCCTTGTTTATTCCAAGTAGCTCAGCCACAACGATAACGTCTATTTCTTCAACAAACACGTCAATTAATGGTTCGTATTCCTCGCAGGTTTGTGAACCGTCTCGATGAGTCGAGTGAAAATCTCCAAACTGATTAATGTAGCGTCTGCGGACCTTCTCTCTTTCCGCTGGGTTTCCTAAAGCTTGGCGTAACATGTCATCCATCATTCTTTCCATGTGGTCGGCTTCTTCGAAAAAGTTTCCGAACCAAGGATTATTATAACGTTTTCTGCGTCGCCACCAGCGTTCGCTCAAGCCGTGTCTTCTCCCTTCTCTTACTGCTACGACAACAAAGAACAAAAATGTATCGCTTAAATCATCTGTTCAAAAAGAGTGTTGATGGCTTCGGCTCGATAACCTGTAACGCCGCCTGAGGTATAACTTCGCTTAACTTTACCTTTGAAGCCTTTGCTGGGCGGATGCAAACGAAAGATAGGCTTTATGTTCGGTAAACGATTAAACTCCAATTCTCCCTTACAGAGGGCTTCTGCCAGCTCATTCAACGATTTCTTTCCAACTTTTTGCGCGTATTCATCAGTTAATTTTTTGTTGCCCACAAGTCGTCCACGTTTCTTCAACAGAAGAGATAAGGTTTCTTTTGAAATCTCGCCCCAAGCTAAGTAATGCTGCGCCTTGTGCAACATGCCCAAGTACGATGGTCGATTATCAATGAGCGTTGCGTGACAGTTTCTTCCGAGGTGCAGCATGTTCATTGTTTCTTTGATTTCTCTGTAAATGTCGCTGACGCCTCGAATTCGCACCACAGCTAAACATTTCTTAGGCTGCTCCATGGTTTCAGCTCACCCATTCCGTCGGAGTTACAAGACTATACGTCTTCCGTAGAGCATCAAAAACAGCATAGGCAAACGAAGGCACGGTTCGCGTTGAACCAAAACTGCGCGTCCAAATATCGTTCACGCCAGCCAACCCAAGAATAACTTTGGCTGCTTCGCTCGCAACTATTCCGAGTCCGCGGGGACCAGGAACAAGCAGGATTTCAACGCCCCCACATTTGCCGCGCACCTGAAACGGAAGCGAATGCTGTTTGCCGCAGCCGCACTCCCAGCTGCCGCAGCCTCTTCGAACCAATGTTATGTTTAGGCGGGCGTCCATGGCTGCTTTTTCAATTGCTGTGCGTACTTGTTTTGCTTTGCCTGAGCCCAAGCCAACGTAGCCGTCGCGGTTGCCCACCGCTACAATTGCTTTAAACTGGGATTTTTCTCCAGCGTCTGTTTGCTTCTGCACCAAGTTGATGTTGATGACTTCTTCTTGAACATCGGGTAAGAGGACGTCAACTATTTCTGGTTCTCTTATTTTCTGTCCTTCTGTGAAGATTTCTTCCATCGATGAAATGCGTCCTTCCTGAATCATTTTTCCAAGTATTGTGCGCGGGGTCCATGTTTCCACTCGCTCGCTTGTTCTCCCGCCTCCTCCTCTTCGTTTGCCTCTTTGCCTAAATGACATCATTCTTCCTCCGTTGTTTCCTCTTCTTTCACTGTCTCTGTTTCTTCAGACTCCTCAGCTGAAGGCTTGGTCTCCGCTTTTTCGATTGGCGGTTCAGCCTTCTTTAAAGATGAAGTAATTTTCTCTTTTACCTGAGCAAAATGCGCACTGATTTGTTCGGGTTTTAAGCCTCTAGTCAACAGCGTCGAAAATTGTTTCTGATACGCTTCTGGAGTAGAAGACAAGCTTTTTGCGTATTCTTCAACATGATAGCCAATTAATCTCTTTTCGTTGGGCAGTTTTTCCTTGTCAAAAGGAACAGATAATCCAGCGTCAAGCGCTCCTTTAAGCACCGCAAAAATCCTAGCGCCTTTTGATGGATGTTGCAAGCCGATGTCTAAAACCGCTTCTTTCATCCCTTGACCCACCGCCCTGAAACCGCACAGCAAACCCGTCAAGTAGGCGGCAGAAATGTTGCTTGTGTCGCCCAGCCAACCATATTTTTTGGTTAATTCGCCAGAGTTGGCTGAAGCTATGACTTTGTCACCGTTTATCTCAGCCTTAACTATTTGAACGGTAACATTTCTCAGCGACCCTCTCACCACGAGACGGGGTAGTCCAGAAAGAACCAAGCCTCTGCGCTGTTGGTAATCTGTTTTTCCTTCTCTTCGTCTGCGAAAAGCGACACGGTAGCTTGGACCAGTTGCCATTTTTTATCGTTTCCTCCACATGTCGTGTGTTTTAGCGTAACGCTCCATTTCTGCAATTGAGCCAAAAGCTCCGCTGCCTGCAACCCTGTACAGTCGCCTATAAGCATCTTCAGTAATCGCCCGGCTAGTCTTCCACTCCCGCAGTTTTTTCCTCAAAGCCCGAATCTTTAACATCCACGCTTCCTTTTTGGTGATTTTTGCTCCGCTTGACCCTTGGTGAGTTCCGGGTCCACGTCTCAGCCCCTTCTTTTTCTTCTGATGTAGCACTCGGGCTCGAACACGACTCACACCTTTAGCTGACATTTGTTTGATAGTGCCTTCGTGAATGAGCTTCCTAATCTCAGCGCGGGTTATGGCTACTTCCACATCTTCAATTCGGTTGGGGTCAATCCAAACTCGGTTTGTGCCCACCTTTAGAAGTTCTGCAGCTAGACGCCTTTGACTTTTGAGACTCAAGCCTTCTCTTCCTCACTAGACTCTTTTCCCTCGGTTTCTTCTTCAGCAGTTTCCTCCGCCCTAGCTTCAGCCTCAGCTGTTTCCTCTGTTTCTTCGCCTTCTTCTTTAGCTACTGCTTCTTCCTCCTCCGCCGCTTCTTCTTCAGCCCTTTCAGGAGGCTTCTCCGCTGGCAACGGGTTCAGAACATGAATATGCCTTTCACCCGCTCGAACAGAAATTTCAGCTCGTTTCTTCATTCCAACCGTGTGAGCAATTCTTATTGCATGAGTTTCAGGGTTAACTTTAGCGAGATCATCGACGTTTCTTACCAGAATTTCTTCGTAACCTGAAGGATGAATGTGGCGTGTTTTTCTTGGACCGCGATAGCCAATCTCGACGGATTTAGGCCAGCCTTTGCGCTTTATGCGCATCTTACTGTCTATGCCGTCTGGTTTGCGCCAGACTTCAGACACTCGTTTGTAGCGCCAGCTCTCCTGTCGTCTAAACTTGGGTTTTTTGCTTTTTAATCGAGCCCGCAGTTGAAGCGCTTGTTCTCTAGCTGGTTTTTTGCTCATGCCTCCATTCCCTCTTTCTTCTCGTAAATGAAGATGCCGTCTAAGAAGACTCTGGGGTCTTTGCTCTTCACCTTGGTTGCGCGTTCAATGTTGGCTGCTGTTTGGCTCACATCTTCAAGATTGATGCCTTGAACTATGACGTCGTCTTCCTTCGCAGAAACCTTGACATCACCAAAAATCTTTGCCCAACGTGGACTTCGCTCGCCTGTGAAGTTTTCAATCGAAACCATGTTCTCTTTAACCTTAACAGAAATTGGAAAGTGAGAGAAAACTATCTTCAACTTGTACGTGTAGCCTTTGGTTACGCCGGTGATCATGTTTTGAATGTGGGAGCAAACTGTGCCTACTAATGCAGCTTCTCGTTTTCGTGGCCAGTTGGCTTGAACGTTAACTTTTTTGTCGTCCAGTTGAAGGGCGATTGGTGCCTCTGCGAAATCTCTTGTGAGGGTTCCTTTCTCTCCTTTCACTGTCACCATTCTGCCTTCTATTTTGACTTCGACTCCGTTTGGAACCTCAATGGTTTTGACCGCTTCTAAAGCCCTCAACTGTTTGACACTCCTCTAAAACACGAACGCTAAAAGTCGGCCTCCCACGTTTTTCTCCTTTGCTTCCTTGTGCGATATCACTCCAGATGAAGACGAAACCACAAGAATGCCCATTTCCCGGGCTGGCAGGAAAGTTTTCTCCCAGTTTTCAAAGCCATCGGTGCTGACTGAGTAGCGTGGTTTTATTGCGCCGCACTTGTTGATTCGTCCTAACAACTGTACCTTAAACTTGCCAGTTCGTCCGTCTTCGATGAATTCGAACTCGCCTATGTAACCGTTTAGTTGGAGAACTCGCAGAACGCGACCTAAAAGCTTAGAGGCTGGACTGAGGACGCAGTCTCGTTTGTTTCGCATCTCGTTATTCATTATTGTTGTCAACCCGTTTGACAATGTGTCCATCCTCGTCAATTTTTCGTCTCAAGCCTCCTTACTGATATTTTTTGAAGCCCAGCTGTATGGCAACTTCCCGGAAACAGTGGCGACAAATGTTTAAACCGTATCGTCGAATGACCGGCCCATAAGAGCCGCATCTTCGACACGGACGGCTACCTTTACCATACTTGCGTTCTCTTTTAGGCTTCTGTTTCACCAATTTACTTACATCCTCTCATGGCTATGTTATCTGGATTCCAAATTCATCTTGAACGAATTCTATGGCTTCTTCGGGGCTCAGTCTATGTTTGACGCCAACCCTAGACTTGGCTCTGTGCCTATACTTAACTCGCTGTCCAAGCCTCGATAAAGCAACTGAAACGTCCATTCCGTGAATGCCCAATTCGGGAACATACTTGGTGCCTGGAATGTCGATGTGCTCCTTGATGCCAAAAGAAAAATTGCCGTACTGATCAAAATTTCCTTTGGAAAGCCTGTTTTCAATGGCTTGTAACGCTCTTTTGAGAAAATCTTTGGCTTGTTCTTTTCTCAGAGTCACCAAACAAGCGATTGGTTCTCCCTTTCGTATGCCAAAGTCTCGAACGGTTTTCTTTGCCTTGCGCTTGCACGGCTTCTGACCAGTCAACTGTTCAAGCACTTTTGCAGCTTTCTCTAGAGGTTCGCCAGACTTGCCTACAGACATGTTTACTATGACTTTCTCGATTCTCGGCTTCAACATTGGATTTGTTGGTGGTTTCTTGCTTGTTTCTTCCAAAGACATGGTTAAGATGCCTCCGACAGTGAAAGGTGTGGTTTGGTGTCGCCGATTACGAACATGTAATCTATCGTTGTTTGGAAACGAGCACCTCTTAAATCCTCAATAGTCACGAGTGCATTCTTCCTCTTCTGTCCCTCTCTGTGCTCAACAGCCACGATTTTGCCGTATTTTCCGATGTTTTTGCCGCCCACAATCAATGATGGAACTCCTTCGGTTAGTTTAAAGTAGCCCTGAATCTCCTGGGATGGAAGACTTATCTTCACGGTGTCTAACGTTTTGAAAGTATCTTCATCAGGCTTGTTGGGGTCTTTAACTTTTATCACTATGTTTCTTCCGTCGTGAAGGTTAAGCTGCACGTTTCCTTCGTTCAATACGGTTTTGTTTTCAATCCTGCAGAGTTTGAATTCAGCCTCGTCTTTGCTTATCGAATGCAGTGTTAATCCTTTTTCAGATGGTAGCACACGGTACCATTTTTCAATGCTCGGTATAGAAATGACGTCCATTAACCCTGTGGGAAAGAGTTCCTCTCTCTGAGCCTTTCCGTCTACCAGCACTTTTTCGCCGGAGATTATTGCTTTAGCCTCACCACGTGTCTTCGCAAGACCGAGCATGTTCCGCAGAACAAGAATTAATGGAATACTCTGGGCAGTCAGATGTGGACCGGGATTAGGCTTAACTGTCCAAACTGCTTCTTTCCGATGAATAGGCCAGAACGCGGGGGCTGGCTTCCGCTTGAGGTGACGCCTTCCACCTTTCTTACCCACTTTCAGTCTCTCCTTTCGTTTCTTCTTCTGCTAAAGTTTTCACTTTTCTTTTTCGAGGAGCTTTTGCCTTCTCAGCTGGAGTTTTTCGCGGCTTTCTCTTTTTGCGCTCTTTCTTTTCTTCTGGCTTTTCCTCTGGTTTTTCGGCTTCTTTTACAGCTTCAACCTTCAAGGATTCTTTTCGCCATTTGTCGTCGAGATTGAGGCTTGTAATCATGACTTTTGACGGGTGAATAGGAAACTGAACAGCAGTGCCCTCAACCTTCTCTCGGGTTATGCCCTCTATGAACAATCGATATTTTTGGCGGTCAACCCGTGTAACCTTGCCTTCAATGCCTTTTCGGTCGCCGCGCATTATTCTCACGGTGTCGCCTGTTCTCACCGGAATCGAGTTAACGTGATGTGTATCCTTTAAAGAGGATGAAAGAGGCGCTGAAAAATGCTTGTAACGTATGTGCAAGGGCGCCTGATACAACATTTTGCGTTGTTTCCTAGGCTGAATTGTCTTCATTTGGTTCCTCCTACACTATTATGCTGGCTGCGCTTGCGATTCTGGGCCAACGTTCAGCCGCCTCTCTGGCAACAGGGCCTCTGATTTCAGAGCCTCGCATCTCTCCTTCAGGCGTCATTACCACAGCCGCGTTGTCTTCAAACTGAACCCATACGCCATCGCTGCGACGAAACGGCTTTCTCTGCCTAACCAAAACCGCTTGAAAAATCTTCTTTCTCATGTCAGGCGTACCTCTTCGAACAGAAACAGTCACGATGTCGCCTATTGTTGCAGATGGAACGCGTCTTAATCGCCCTTTGTAACGCGTAACCTGTATTATGCGCAGTTCTCTGGCGCCCGTATTGTCGGCGCACTTGACAATAGCACCCGCCAATATGCCCCGAGAGAGTTTTGCCCGCTGCGAAACCATGCCCTTGGCGACTAGCCCTCGCCCTTTAGCCTTAGCCGCCACTGGATTGCTCCTCCAATTTTTCCACAACAACAAAAGAAACCGTCTTGCTCAGCGGGCGGCACTCAGCGATTCTTACTCGTTCACCTTCTTTGGTGTTGATGCAAGGGGGATTATGAACGTTGATGTGACTATGCCTTCGCTCATAACGCTTGAACTTGGGCACATAAAGCTGATAATCACGTCGTATAACCACCGTCTTGTCCATCTTAGCGCTGATTACGACGCCGTCTAAAACGCGCCCTCGAACAGAGAGAGTTCCGTGGAAGGGACAGTTTTTGTCGTCGCAGGTTTTCTTCGGTTTTTTCAAGGTTAATGTCGCCATTTTCACCATCGCCTCTTTGGTCTCTTTTTCAGGCGGTCTTCAGGGCGCCCTATAATGACTTTGCCTTCGATTTCAATGATGGCGCCGTCGGGTAGAGTGAAATGAAAAACTGCTACTTCTTTGACGATGACCTTGTCTTCATTGTTGTGTCTAATCACAACTGTATTTCGTGTCTCATCTACTACTCGACCAGAAATACCAACGTAACTTGGATTAGTGCTCTTCACAACCTTTGCGTCGAGCCCTATGAACTCGCCTTGAACAACCGCTGCCGTGGCTTTCATTCTTTCTTGCCTTCCTTAGGTTTCTTTTTCTTCTTCTTTTCCTTCTTCTCTTTCTCTGCTTCCTTTTTGATTGGAGCGGGTTCGCTTTCGATAGTAAGAATGCGTGCTATAGTCTTACGTAATTCGCCCACTCTAGCTGGGTTTTCTATGGAACCGCCTGCCTTTATCATGGTTTTGAGCCTCATCAACTCGGTTTGCAGTTCTCTCAGTCTTTTCTGTCGGTCTTCATTGGACATGTCTCTGATTTCCTTAACTCTGAGAATTGGCACGCTTACTGTTCAGCCTCCTCAGTTTTCTCTTGGGCTGCTTGAGGCTCAGGTTCACCTTCAGCTTCTTTTTCAGAAGTCTCTGGTTTTTTCTTTGGCTTTTTGGTTTCTTCTGTTTTTTCAGTCTCTTTTGCCTCTACTTCGGTGGCTTCTGGAGCTGCCTCGGCCTCTACCTTTTCTGCCTCTTCTTCTTTTTCTTCTGGGATGGTTTCTGGAAATCTCACTTGGTCTGGAAAAGTTGCGTCTGGGGGCATTATGCAAACTTTAATCCCATAGATTCCAGGCTTCAGCTGAACGTGAAGCTGGGCTTTGCGCAGATATTTGTGTGCTGGGTCACCGCTTTTTGGAAGATACCCGTCCTTGAATTTTTCGAATCGGGCTCGTTCGGTGCGTAGTTTTCCGCTTATGATGATTTCTGCGCCTAGGGCGCCTGCTTCCATGGCTTGTTGAAGCGCCCAAAAGCCTGCTCGGCGGAAGTGTACTCCTCTTTTCAGGGCTGAGGTTACACGAGAAGCAATAACATAAGCGTTGAGTTCAGGCACCTCCATTTCTGCCACTGAGATTTGAGGGTTGGGCAACTGAAACTTTTGTTCAAGGGTTGTGGCGAGTTCCCTTATGGTTTCACCGCCTCTCCCTATTACAAGCCCGGGTCTCATGGCGTAGACGACGATGTGTGTGCCCAACGGTGTCTTGGCGATGTCTACTCCACCGTATCCAGCCTTTTCAAACTCGTTTCGCAAAAACTCGTTGATTTCCGCTTTTTTCACGGATTCAGACACAAAATGTTTGACGACGGACATTACATTGTTTTCTCCTCGGTCTGTTCCAAAACAAGTTCAACATGCGTTAATGTTTGAATTTTGGGTGAAGAACGCCCAAAGGCTCTAGGCGTGAACCTTTTGAGCTTCATACCCGGATAAGCAACTGCGTGTATAATGCGGAGTCTTTCAAGGTCAAAGCCTTTATACTCAGCGTTGGCTTCGGCGCCCTCCAAGACCCTCAGTATTTTTTGTGCCGTTTTGACTGGGTATCTGGCTGCGTAAGCTCCCTCTTTTACACCGTGCCTGTGTCCAAGCTTCTTTCTGTATCGGCGGAATGGCACTGGTTGTTTTTTGATTATGACGTTGTTTAGGTATTGTTTGGCTTGGTCTAGGGTCATGCCCTTTATGGCTGTGCAAACCTCACGTGCTGCTTTATGGGATACTCTAAGCTCTCGACCGCTGGATTTGACCGTTCTTTCCGGGTCTAGGTTTGTTATCGAGTATCCCCATTCAGGCATCGTTGTTTTTCTCCAACTGTGCAAACAAACAGCAGAACCCTAACATATATGTTTTTTGTGTTCTAAACAGACAAACAGACAGCGGCTGTGCTGATCGAGACGCAAAAAATCTTTCAATCAGAAGAATTAGCCTGAAGCTAATAAGAATGTTGATATTAGGATATTGTTAAGTTAAGTTACCTAACAGCACATGCACAAATAAAGCATAATTCTTAATAATTTTGAGATATGCATCTGCTAACTATGACTAAGGTAACTGCGTTTGATTCAAAAGAATATAGTCGGTCAAATGCTGCTGGGGAAGTCAAATTTTACACTCCTTTGGGATGTGGAATAACAGTTTCAAAGGAGGAGGAATTTAGTCTCTTATATTCTCAGAATCTCCTTGAATTGGCTAACAAGTTCAAGATTGAGAAATGTTGCGGAGGATTTTCTCCATCAGAATATCTCCACAAAATTGGTCCCGCAAAAACAGTTCTCCTTAGTGACCAATTGCTAAAATCAGTTCAGGACTTAATTGAATCAGCATACTTTTCTTATATGGTGTTGCCTCCAAAAGAAGTCCCAATTGTGGAGGTAGGAGGATATAAGAGTCCAAAAGTAGAAGTTCCAACCTTTGAATTTCTTAGAAAACTCTCTGTTTATTTTTCTTATATTACAGCATGGAAGTATCTTGGTATTGAAGGACGTCAGAATGAGAAGATACTGATAGATGGTTTTCATGGAAAAAGAACACCCGCATGGGATGATATTGTCGCCAAGACTTCTCCTATTACTTATCCGCATGGCGATGAGTGCAATCCTTTCATTTCGATTGCAGACATTATCTCATTCTTAACAAACAAGAAACTCTGGGATGGTCATCTACATCTAATCCCAGAGAATATTGCAGATGTTTGGAAGGGTTACTCATTCAGTACTGATACCCATTTTCTTGACCAAAATATTCTTTCTAAAGTGAGATGGTATAGTGATGAGCATATTGAATTATCTTCATATCATGCTCGCCCCATTGTCTTCCTTAAAGCAGATGGCTATAGTATGAACCAGATACAAGAGTTAGATGTCTATCCAGAAGCAACCATTCTTGCAAGACAAAGAAATGGGTGCGTACAAGGGTTCGATAAAGACATAGATTCCCCAAAGATGAAGGATGGTGACATATTTGTATATGCTGGTGAGGAATCCACGAAGCTCGCTAATACGCTTAAGGACATATACAAAATTGAAACGTTACCTTTCAAGGAAATAAAAGAAAAAATACGAAATCCCTGAACATCTCACTATTAAGGTACGATGACAGGTGATGCCGATGTGGAACCATCTGCAAAATAGCATTTCTCGTGGAGATATTTAAGATTTATGTCGCTTTGTTTCACATTAATACAGTTCAAATAAACGTTCTTATTTGATTTTCACCTTTTCTTTGATTCGTTTTTCATATTCCTCTTTAGTTATGACGCCTTTTTCAATCAGCAAATCAACTAAGCTGGAGAGCATTGTATCAAAGAGGTCTATTTCCTCTGTGACTTCTCTTTTAGGCTTACTTTTCTTCATGTTTTCCACCTTTCGCTAAGTATCCTTGTTCGTTTAACCAATTCATAATGATTGTACGGAGAGTATCAGAGCGTGTTTGTCCAACTTTCCCTGATATTAGACTCTCTTTTTTCCAACGTATAGGAAGTGTTCTCCCATGCCAAGCAAAACAGGGTCAGTGCACGTTTTGAGCACCAAGCTTAGCCATTTCGCCCACGCTTCTTTGTCCTTATGCAGCTTGTTGGTTGCCCCTCGCAGATGTGACGACAAGCCTTCGCATGTTGCCATCTGCAGAGTCTTCACGCCGCGGTTCTCGAAGAGCTCCTTCAGCTCCTTCGGATGCCAGAAGTAGGCGTCGGGAAAACCGTGTTCTTTTGGGTGTCTAATTTCATGTCCTCTATGAATACCATGGGCGAATAGTTCATCATGCGATGGGTCGGTGAGTTCATGAGGAAGCCTCTGCAACACTGTCCTAAAAACGCCATAGAGGCTAATTACAGAAATGAAAATGGGTGCTCCAGTTTTTGATACTCTTACAATTTCGTTTGCAGCCTGCTCTCTGTCATTCTTTTCAATCAAATGAGAAAATGGTCCCGAGCATAAAACGGCGTCAAACTTTTCGTCGCTGAACATGCTCAAATCTGTAATGGACCCTTCAACAAACTGCTTAACTCTTTCGTTAACGTGTGCCCTCGATATCTTTTTCTCAGCTAATTCAAGACATTTCCAGGACAGGTCCAATAGAACAATATCGTAACCTTTCTTAGCCAACTCAACACTGTACCTGCCAGGTCCACCTCCAGCATCGAGCAAAAGACCAGCTGAAGGAAGATACTTTTCAAGAAAATGCATAGTGACAAAAAATTCAAGATGACGATACGCATCGCTTCGAAGTCGTTTCCATTCACTCTCAGCGTGTTCGTCATAATATTTTCGAATAGAATTCATGGATGAACACAGGATACAAGTGCTTTAATATAAATTGTCATGAGCGTCGAGGCGTTACTTCTTTTTGGCTTGTTTTAGTATGGTTTTTAGTTGGTCTTCTTCTATGGCGTCTAACTCGTAGAGTTTGGTTGCGGCTTCACGGGCTGTTAAGAGGAAATGAAGGTTTACGTTGTCTTTTTTGAGCCTGTCTTTTCCACCTTCCTCCCTATCCAGCAGGACGACAGCGTCCGAAACTACTCCACCCTCAGCTCGTATTGCTTTCGCCGCTTTCGCCAACGATAAACCAGTGGTGATTAAGTCGTCAACAAGCAAGACTCGGTTGCCCGGCATGATAATGCCTTCGATTCGGCGTTCTCTTCCATGCAGTTTGGCCATTTGACGAATGTACAAGAAGGGTTTCTTCATTTGATAGGCTATAAGCGAAGCTAAGGGTATGCCCGCGGTTGGGATACCAGCGATTCTGTCAAAGTTTTGGGCGCCCAATTCGGTTTCAACCAATTTGACGTAGATGTCACACACATGTCTGAAGGCGTCTGGAAAGCTGGGCACGATGCGAAGGTCGATATAATAAGGGCTGGTTCTACCGCTTGTGAGCTTAAAAGTGCCGAATTTTATGGCTCCGATTTTGTGCAGTATTCTGCTGAGCTCGGTTTTCTCCTTCTCCAACGATGCCAAAAACATTCAACCTTCTTTAAGGATACTTAGCTGGCTTGTTCTGTTCAATGACCACACATTTTACGGTCGGCGTTTCCTTAGCTATCAACTCTGCGAATTTTTTGCGGTCAGCTGCAGGCGCATGATATGGAACGGCGACTTTGGGTTTAACCAAGCGCACGATTTCTAAGCCGCTCTGAGGCGACGCACCAGGCGCAGGAGCACCAACCGTGCAGAAAACAACGTCAGGCGGGCTTTGTTCGCCAATTCTCTTCATTTCTGGATGCGGCAGGCTGTCGCCCGTATGATAAACCTTGACGCCGTCTTCACTCGTAATCAAGTATGAGACAGGAGCAACTGCTGGATGTTTGAAGGCTTCGGCTCGGATAGTGATGTTGCCGAGTTTTATTTCCTTGCCCACTCGCATCTCATGCAGCTTGTCAGACGCTATGGCGTCTCTCAGCCTTTTCGCAGAGGTTGAGTCGGCTACAATAGGACATTGGGTGCGCCTGTGAAGTTCTCGTATGATAGCTTCATCCAAGTGGTCGTAGTGTTCATGCGTGACCAGAACGGCGTCAACTGCCTTGAAAACCTTCGGGTCTATGTCAGCTGGGTCGAACACCAAGGTTTTAGATGGCGTCTTAAGCGTGACACCAGAGTAATTGTTGAACCATACGAAGGCTACTTCACCCTTCTTTGGAGCTAGAGTTTCAATCGACATGCGAGACAACTCCTACTATTTTTAGTGTTATCACTCGACTCAGTTTAAAAACTTGTGCTGCTGGGTTTATGTGGCTTTATGGGTCAATTTGTCCAAAGTTTTTGGCTACAGTGGCTACGTCTTTTATGTCGATTTTTCCATCGTTGTTAACGTCATAATTTGAGACATATTGCGGGTTTGGGTAAATTACGCCGAAGAGTTTGGCAACGGCGGCAACGTCTCGAATATCCACTTTGCCGTCTGGAAACCCCGATGGACCAGTTAAGTCGCCCACCATAGCTATTATGACCCACCCGTCGACGAACGTGTTGTCTGCTGTGTCTGTTTCGCCCGCAACAGTGTCAGCTATGGCGCTCAAGGTATAGTTGCCCTTAATAAAGCCCATTGTGTTCCAAACAAAAGCAAGAACTGCAGAATTTCCATTGCTAAGAGCAACTTGCTGTTTGCCAATCTGCGTTGTTACTGTTGGCGGCGTTTGCACAACGAAGGTTCCAAACATCACAAACTTGTGGAATTGACAGTAATACATGTAGGTTCCAAGCACGTCTGCTTTGAACGAATAATTGACCACAGTTGAGAAGTTCGGCGATTCTGGCTCTCCAGAACTTGGAACCGTGTCTCCATTATAATCAACAAAGAAGTTGTGTGTGAAGCCATCAGCGCTAGTCAAAGTTAAATTGACGAGGTCGCCTTGGTTCACTGTAATTATGGGACCGGGACTCGAAATTGAGCCCATTGTAAAACCCCATCCTTGAAAGGCGGAACCATAGAGGTTGATGTTAACAACGCCTATATCTAGCCTAGACGCCTGCAAGGTGACGTTAAAGGTTTCAGGGAAATCACCCTGATTCTCCACTGTAACGTTTACGTTTAGAGAGAAGCCTTGCCCGACGACAGTTTTGGAGGGTGAAACATTAGTAACCGCAACATCGTTCACTGTCGCTAAAGCAATGCGAGTATTAAGCAAAATGATAACTGCTAGGAGTAGTAGGTAAGCTGTGATTGCTCTTTTCATCTTACCCGTTTCCATTTTAATATTCCTCCTTCTTTAACTTCTGAAAAAGTATTTGGGCTCCTCCAGACTTAACTTGGATGTCTACACTGAAATGCAAAGAACACAAATCGTGCGCTTTGCACTCGCATCGAAAACAAAACCGAAACATCCAAAATAGGGCATTATTCAGGATGAAATATAGTCCGACATCTTTCTACTTTCGGGTGCCGAATGAAAAAAAATTTCTGAGTCCAACAGAGCACGGTGAAGTTGCACACAAACTCGAAGTTTTAAGCATATAAGCTAGGAAGGGTGTTTCGACGATTTTTCCAGTGTGAGGGTTACTGCTTGGTCCATAGCTTTTGATTCCACCTTGGTTTTCAAGAGGCTTTCGAACATGGCGGTTAAGTAGTTTTTGATGAATATGCTCCACTTGTTTCCCAGCCTATGGCGCAGGTGGAAGACGTCGCTGCCCAGTTCAGGGTGATAGTCGCAGTGGAACCATCTGGCAAAGTCCTCTCCACCATAAAACTCAGTTACCAAGGAGACTAATGAATCATGGCTTAGGCGTCTTCCCATCATGGTTAGGCTGTCTATGGGTCTGACAGAGCCTTCAACCCTTCCCGCTTCTGCTAACCCTTCTTCAGAAGCAGCCTCAAGTATGCGTTCAAGCGTTCTAGGCGTTACGTGGAGGACTTCGTATTTGTCAGCCCACCTTTCGAAGAGGGCATACCTCCTCAGGATCTTGTTCATTAAGACGTTTACGCTTACTCCCTGCTCCTCCGCCTCCTTCTGCAGCACGTCGTCCCATTCCTTGCTGATTCTGAAAGTGCGGGTGACGGTTTTCTTCTTTTTCTCAACCTTGAATTCCATGCACACGCCCCTTTAGCAATAATGCTTAGGTCTTTAAAATAAATCTATCACACAATTAACAGAAACAATTATGATGTTTGATGAGAAGCATCGTAACCAGCACGCTTTTCACTTATTATAGAATCACTATCCTTAGACTAACATGAGAATCAGAAAGCTTAATTCCTTTTCTGGTAGTGAATTAGAGACGTTGCAGATGGGCCGGTCGTCTAGTTTGGTAGGACATCTGCTTGACGTGCAGAGGGTCGTCGGTTCAAGTCCGGCCCGGCCCACCAAGCTTTCAGAAGCAGAGTTTTGACATGAAGTTACGTTGGTTTCTTTTACGTCAACATTTAAATTCCATAGTCTGCACCCAGCATTTTTTCGAGGGTTTGGGAATGGTCTGTTAGAGAGAAAGGAGAATCATATTTTTTATGAAAGAGGTTGACTCTTTCCAAGCCCTCAACCCTCTCTCCATTTCTGCAATAAAGACCCTCACTGCCCCAAGAACATGGATTTTCTATTCTAAGCGTCCGTTCATAATGCTTTTACTTTTTTATTGCACAAATGGTTTGGAAAAAAATGGGTGAATTGCCTTGAGTTTTCTTTTACTGAAACTTCAAGCTCCAAAAGGCACGATATCAGTGACACTGGACAAGAACGAGTACAGTCTAAGAGAATCTTTAACGGGCAGGTTGAACGTGACAGCGGCAGAAGACTTCGACATCGACGAAATAAGACTTGAAATTGAAGTCATTGAGTGGACCAAAGCCACACAAAACATCAACATAGGTGGAACCACAAAAAGCGTCACAGCCGAACAGAATAGCAAGGTGCACGATGGAAAAGTCACGTTGCAAGGAAGGATGCACCTCAACGGCGGATTCAACAAGGATTTCCCATTTTCCATGAACATGCCGACAGGTGTCCCGCCCACGTATAGAGGACGCAATGCAAGGAACACTTGGAAAATCAAGGGCGTAATAGCTGTTAAAGGGCGCCTGGACATTACTGGTCATCCGATGGAGCTTCAAGTAAACTACTAGAACACCTCAGTCCAACCTCTATTTTTTCTTTCAAGACGACCCAGCAATCTGTATTCGGGATTCATAATCCTCAAATGGCAAGCTCAACCATACTTTTTCTTTAATATAGGTGAAAATGTAATGCACACAAGAACTGAAAGATTGAGACACCTTTATGGTTGGGATTCTTCCTACGCCACAATGACACCTGCAGCGCCTACCAATTACAAGTATCCCGACGGAATTGTTTTAACCATGAAAACAACCAATCACGCAGACCACTATTTTGTTGAACGAGCCTTTGCCGTTCAATTAGCCAACTCAATCAGAGAAGCCTTAGCAGCCAAAAAGCCAAAAACACAGCACAAACAAGTTGCGAAACAGCCTGAAAAACCGGCCAAGAAGCCCAGCATCAAAGAAAAACCTCGAGCAGCTTAGGTCTCAAAAACAGTTTCATATTCAACCAGTTATTTGTCCGTAGATTCTGTCCAGCCTTAGGCTTGCCTTTTTTCCAGCCACCTTGAGCAATGCATAATGCAACGTCTCATGCACAATGATGTCTTCAATCTCGTTTTCGTGTAATTCTCCGAAGATGTAAACTATTCCAAAGCCAGTGTCAAAAGCACCGTAAATCGGTGGAAACTGAAAAATGAACTCCAAAGACCTAGCCATGTCAGACCTCTCCTTCACCGCCTTCTGCTCTTCGGCTTGCGTTGCTTTGAGATAACCTAAGAGAAAATTGGTATAAGTACGATGCTTCAACCAACGGAATATATCAGAAACTCTTTTCCCTCTCTCCCTGACCACAACAGATAAAGCATTGAGGTTCACACATTCTTGAAAAGCAAGATGCAACATAGGAGGATGCCGATACATGCCTGAAGAAATCTTCGACGTGGACAAGTTTGTTGAAGCCTCGGATAGGGCTGATTACTGTGCCATAAAACGGTTGAAGAAAACCGTGAAACTCAAACTGCGAACTCCCAGAAAACTCTACACCATTAAAGTTGACCCGACAAAGGCAGAAGAAATCATAAAGAAATTGAGATGCGAAATCCGAGAAGTCTAACCTTCAATTTTCTAAAGCTCTAAGAATCATTAGACGACATTGCTCGCAGAACTCTGCTCTCTTTTCATCGGTGTCTTTGATAGAGTTGGAGAAAAACATGACGCAGAAACTGTTCTTGCAGTGTCCCAGCCCGAGTGTATGACCTATCTCGTGAACAGCCTCTTTCAATGCTCGCTCAAGAAATAGCTCTCTATTCGATTGTGCCCCATAAAACTCTGGCTTGAGTCGAAACAGTGAAATAAGCGCGGCTCTGCCTAGACATTGAGCCTCTCCGAAAACAAAGTTAAGATTGGGCACATAGAGGTCGAGCTCGGCTACGCCTAAAACATGCTTGGCTTTAGCCTTTCCAACGTAATCGTCCACTTTTGCCAAAATGTAGGTTGAATGATACTGCCGCCTAGACGAATTATACGCTTCTCTGGGAATTGCCATCACGGTTTTAAGAACGTCAACCTCAATTTTCGGAAATATGTCCTTCAACCCAGACTGGATGGACTTCAAAACGTCTGCGGCAACCTGTCCAACAGGCAGAATGACAATTTTCAACACTGTTTTCCTCAAGCCTGAAGGGGCTTAAACCGTGAAGATGTCGCCAGACCTCGGCGCCACCGCTTCGAGTCCCGTTTCTTCCTTAATCCATTTAGCGAAGCGTTCGCAGTTGCCCTCAGCGCCATGAATCACATACACTTTCGGGTTGCCCTCCAACTTCTGAACCGTTTCTTTAAGCTCACTAGCGCCAGAATGTGACGAGAAATCAAAGCGTACAACATTCGCCTTAATCTTGCGCATTTTGCCGTCGATGACGCATTTTCCCTTCTCCAACAGTTCATGACCTGGCGTGCCGGGAATCTGATAACTGACTAGGAACACGGCGTTGCGGCTCTTTTTGCCCAACTTTTGTATGTAGAACACTGCAGGACCACCCTTCAACATGCCAGCGGGCGAAATAATCACGCCTGGTTTGCCTATCGCCAAACGGCGGTCTCGCCATCCATCAACCACGTTGCATGAGTGAACAGCATCTAAGAAAAGCCGAGGCTCACGCAGAAACATAGTGTAATTGGTTAGTATGCGGTTGGCTTCTCGGGTCATGCCGTCAACGGTGATTGGATAGTCAAAGTGATACGCCGCTAAGACACAGGCGATTTCCTGCGAGCGCCCAACACTGAAGGCTGGGACGAGCACGGTTCCGCCACTTTCCACCACATCCAGAATTCTTTCCACAAAATCCTTTTCCAAGGCTGCTCGTTCAGGATGGTCTTCATCTGCGTATGTGCTTTCTATGATGAATGCGTCGATTGATCCGTAGTCTTTGTCAGCAGGGTTGAGTAATCGAGTGTTCATAGTGTTGAAGTCGCTTGTGTAGACGAGGCGTTTTCCATCCGCTTCAACAAGGGCTTGCGCGCTTCCTGGTAGGTGCCCAGCGTCAAGAAGCTGGAGTTGCATGTCTCCAACGGTGCGTTTTTCTCTATAACTTAGATTAACGGTGTTCCGCATCATGGAACGCAGTTCAAGATACTCGAAGGGAAGATAATAACCTGAAAGATGAATGAAGTCGGAAATCAACAGTTGGGCAAACTCGAAGGTTAGACGTGTTCCAAAAACAGGTTTCTTTTCTTGAATATGAAAGATTGGAACGGCGCCAGAATGGTCAAGATGCCCGTGTGTCAAGACTACGCCGTCAACTTCTTTGGGTGGAACATGCATTGGGAAACCTGGCGCATGGTCAGCCAAGACTCCGTAGTCTAGCAGAAGCTTGGTTTTTTCGGTCATCACTGCTAAGGCTGAGCGCCCAACTTCACGGGTGGCGCCTAAAAACTGCACCTTCAAAGAACGATGTTCACCATCCACAAACATCTGTAAGCATAGGTTTTTGATGTTGTTTCAGTGATAAAACGTTGTTCTTACATTTAAATTATGCAGTTGGCGAGCTGTTTTCCAGAGGCCTGTTATCTGGCGAAGTATCGGGATTAACATTTTTGCCAATTTTCAGTCGTCTAATCCTCTGGTTTTCCTTTCACTGTGAGTTTTCTTGATGATTTGGTCGATTTGTTCTGTGGCTGTGCCTAAGTAGTTGTTTGGGTTTAGGGCTTTGTCTATTTCTTTTTCACTCAGCTTCGCGCGTATTGTTCTGTCTTGGAGTAGAGTCTTCTTGAAGTGTTGCTTTTCCGCTTCGCTCTTTATAGCAAGTGTGCGTAGATGTTCGTGGGCTTCTTGTCGGTTCATTCCCTTCTTGACCAAGACTATCATCAGGGCTTCAGACATGGCTCGCCCTTGCGTTACATCAATGTTTTGGCGCATTCTTTTCTCGTTAACATGAAGACCATTCAAGATGTTAATCATCAAATGCAGCATATAATCCACTAAGATGCACGATTCAGGAATAATGAAGCGTTCTGATGAAGTCTGAGTCAAATCTCTTTCATGCCAAGTCGGCACATTCTCTAAGGCAGGAACAACCAAACTACGCATAATTTTGGCCAAGCCACAAACCCGTTCACACAGCTCAGGATTCCGTTTATGCGGCATTGTTGAACTGCCAACCTGCTTGGCTCGTTCAAACGGCTCAGCCAATTCCCCAATCTCTGGTCGCTGCAATTCTCGAACCTCGGTTGCAATCTTGTCTAAGGTGCAGGCGATTATGGCAAGTAATGAAATGAATTCGGCGTGTATGTCACGTTGAACAACCTGATTTGATATGTCAGCTGCTTTCAGACCTAACTTCTGCATAACTAGGTCTTGGATTCTTGGAGCGTTTGAACCAAGACCTGCCATGGTTCCGACGGCGCCGCTCATCTTTCCAACCAACAAGCGTTCTTTACACTGCTGAAGGCGCTGTATGTGGCGTGCGTTTTCTCGCAACCAAATCGCAAACTTGAAGCCTAAAGTAATCGGCAAAGCGTGTTGACCGTGGGTTCTGCCAATCATAATAGTATGCTTGTATCGTTCCGCTTTTTCTAACAACGTTTTCTCAAAATCATCTAGCCGTTTTTCCAACAGTTCCATCGCTTCTTTAAGCTGTAATGCTGTGGCGGTATCGTTGATGTCTTGGCTAGTTGCGCCGTAATGTACGTAGCCGCCGCTTGGTCCAGCCACTTCTGAAAGCGCGCGAACAACAGAGGTCACGTCATGCTTTATCTGCGCTTCAATCTCTTTCACTCTGCTCAGCTTAACCAGCTTGGTAGTGGCTGCTTGCATGATTTTTTGTGCGTCTTTATTTGGGATGTCGCCGACTTCGGCGTGCGCCCAAGCTAAGGCAGCTTCCACGTCCAGCATTTTTTGGAGGCGGGGTTCCTCTTCAAAGATTCGGCGCATTTCAGGCGTGCCGTATCGCCCACTGTCGATTGGAAGGATGGGCAAACTGCTATTCTCCTCCAGCATGCTAAAGCAGCCATTCTAAAAGATAACGTTTGCAGTGGTTTGAGAAACGTTAAAGCCACTCAGTCTTTACATTTGATACTCTTAGCGCACTCATATTCGGAGTCTTCCGGTAATGGGAGCTATCGCAGCTGCCTTCGACAAAAAGGGCACAGATGCCATTTCAGCAGTTTTCGCCATGCTGGAAGAATTGAGACATCGAGGCACAATGTCCCCAAAAGTCACCAGCCATCCCTCGATTTTTCTTGCACAGTCCTTGGGCACTTTGAGAGGTGAGGAAGCTCATTCAAAAGCTGCGGTGGGCTCTAACTCCTCAGAACCCATTCTGGGAAGCGATTTCACATGGGTTTTTGAAGGACAGTTCTTTCCACCAGCCGCCGCGTCTGTCCATCACATCATAGACAAAACTGGGTTGCAGCCAACAGAAATCGCACGTCATATTCTAACTGAGCTTGACGGCTCATACACGTTCGCCGTTGCCTTCCCCGACAGAGTTTTAGCGGGAAGAGACACGCTGGGAACCAAACCACTCTACTACGGCGAAAACCAATCCATCTGCGCCATCGCAACTGAACGAAAGGCACTGTGGAAAATAGGAATAACCAACGCAAAGTCGTTTCCGCCTGGAAACCTAGTCATTGCAGACGAATCTGGCTTTATGTTTGAGAGTGTTGCGCCTCTAAAACCATCAACTAAGAGCAGAGTAAACATTACTGATGCGGCTGGACAGTTGGAAAAGCTTCTTAAGGAATCAACCTATGAGCGAGTTTCAGATGTCAAGAGGGTTGGTGTGGCGTTTTCAGGCGGCTTGGACAGTGGCACGATAGCCTTTTTGGTGAAACACAGCGGAGTCTCGGTGCATCTGATATGTGTTGGATTGGAAGGACAACTCGAAATAGAGCGCGCCAGAGAAGCTTCGGAAACGCTGAGATTGCCGCTTACCGTTCAAACCTACTCGGTTGCAGACGTGGAAAACACGCTTCCAAAAGTCTTGTGGCTGATTGAGGAACCTGGCATCATGAAGGTGAGTGTGGCTCTGCCCTTTTTCTGGACCGCTGAAGTCGCTTCAAAGCTTGATTGCCCTGTGTTGTTGGCCGGTCAGGGCGCGGATGAACTCTTCGGCGGCTACCAGCGATACTTAGCAGAATACGCGAAGAACGACGCTGAAAAGGTTGAAGAAACACTGTTCAACGACACAGCTATATCATATGAAACAAACTTTCAGAGAGACGAGCCCGTCTGCGCTTTCCACAAGGTTGAGTTGCGCCTGCCATTCGTCGACACGAAAGTTGTACGTGTTGCTCTAAGTTTGCCTTTCAACCTAAAAATCGAGTCAGCTCAAGACAGCTTGAGAAAAAGAGTCCTGCGTCAAGCAGCCAAGAACCTGGGCATCCCGAGCTCTATCGCAGATAAGCCTAAGAAGGCGATTCAGTTTGCAACTGGAGTGGACAAGGCGCTTGAGAAACTAGCCAAGAAAGAAGGTTTGACGAAGCGCTCTTACATTAATAAAATCTTTAGAGAGGTTTATCCCAACTTGGAAGTGAAAAACAGGTGAACACAGCGGTTTTTTTCAGTCCAAGATTCCTTGAACACGACACAGGACCCGACCACCCAGACACGCCTAACCGTCTCAAGGTGATTATTGAGGAATTGAGTCGAAGCGGTTTGCCCCAGACTGGAAAATGCGGGTTTGTGGAGCCAAAACCAGCCAGCTTGGAGGATTTAGAACTCGTACACGAATATGACTACATCAAACTGGTCGAACAAACATGCGCCCACGGCGGTGGACTCCTCGACCTCAGCGACACGGTTGTTAGCCCAAAAAGCTGCGAGGCAGCGTACCTTGCGGTTGGAGCGCTCCTCGACGCCGTAAACATGGTTGATAAAGGAAAGGCTAAAAACGCATTTGCTCTCGTTAGACCTCCAGGACACCACGCTGGCGCCTACTATGCTCTTGGGTTCTGTCTATTCAACAACGTTGCCGTTGCAGCTTCGCATCTGCTCAATCGCCTCCGCTATGAGCGCGTTCTGATTCTTGACATCGACGCCCACCATGGAAACGGAACTCAAGAAATCTTCTACAACACGGACCAAGTGCTCTACATTAGCCTACACGAAGATTCAAGCGGTTTTCCCGGCACAGGCTTCATAGACGAAACAGGCGAAGGCAAAGGCTCAGGCTACACGGTGAATATTCCTTTACCGTTCAAAATAGACGACGCAATTTATCGCAAAGCCTTCGACGAAATCGTTACGCCAATATTCAATCAATACAAACCGCAATTTGTTTTGGTTTCAACAGGCTTCGACGGACACTACACTGACCCGGTGGGCGAGTTTTCGCTATCAATGCAAAGCTACGAACAGATCTTTACAGAAATTGTGAATCTTGCAGCTGGACTCTGTGAAGGAAAGCTTGTGGCAACATTAGAAGGTGGATACAGCCTCAACTTCCTCGGCAAAATGGCAACAGCCGCCATCGCAAAGATGGCTAATGCCACGTACATGGTTAAAGACAGCGGTCCAACTGCCCATTCGAAGACGGCGAGAAGAGCAAAACAAGTCATAAACAGCGTAAAACGCATTCAGTCCTCGTTCTGGAAGTTGTAAGGAATCATAGCCTTATTCGATTACTTGAATAGCAGCCTTTGGACACTGCACTTCACATGCACGGCAAACCAAACAATCGTTAAGGTTGACAACCTTTGATTTTCCATCGTTGATTTCAAACACATTTACCGGGCACGTGTCCTTGCAGGTTCCGCAGCCATCACATTTGTCAACGTCTATCTTGATTTCAACCATACATGAGGCACCTCTCGTTTAGGAGAATCTTATCAGAATAAATAGAGTAGAATAAAAACATTTACCCCACTGATTTTCCTTTCTACTGATGATGGCGTCTTAGCTGATTTCTTCTCTTATCCTCAACAGAACTCCATCGATTGTTGTTTGAGCTCGGTCTCTTCGCCTGTACAAATCCTCAAGACGTTTATGATAGGCTGCAGCTGAAATTTCTCCGCGACGGTATCCAATCTCCGTTCGGTTTATGTCAGCTTCAACGCCCTGCAACTCAAACTCAGCCACTTCGAGTTGCCGCATCAAATCAGCATACCGTGGACCAGCCATGTGAATCTTTTCTCTCAGCGCTGCCAAGTCACGAGACAACGAACCCAAACGGTTTTCAACAGTCGTTCTTCGCACTTTGTAGAGCCTTCTAGGAATCTTTCCCTTACGCGCCTGAGCCTCTAACGATTCGATTTCTCGCTGAAAACGCCTCTTCTCATCGTAAGAATCAACAAATTTCTTCAATTCATCAACCCGGACGCGAATTATAGCGGTGGGAATCGGAGCGGCAGCAGGTCGATAAGAACGCCAAGCACCCACTATTACACCGATAATTATGACGAGAGCGCCCATCCACAAGGTTGGGCGAAAAGACTCCCAGAAAGCCACACGCCCATACCTGAAATCGAACGACAAGTTGTGGAAGGGCGTAACATTCTGGAAAACAAGGGAGAACGAGCTTGTAAAGACGCCGTTTTGAATGTTGCTCAAACTCGCGGATGACGGAGGAGAAACCAACGTGGCTCCCTCGGGCAAAATCACGTTTATGGTCCATTTCCTTACGGTCCAGTTGAAGTTTTCGAAGAGTGTAAGGTTCACGTGAAAACTGCTCCAATTCTCTGTAGTGGTAATGTTTTTCCAAGGAAGCTGATAGCGAACTGTAAATCGAGCTTCTTTGTCCTGCCCATAAGGAATGGCAAAAGTTATGGTCAGGTTTGTTTGCGTGCCTGTTCGCTTTGTACTCAATTTGTTTCCAACTTCGTCAAACGCTGATTCGTCAAAGGCGTCCTTGGGAAGATTAATTTGGATTTGAGAGAGTGCTTCAGTCTTGCTTACCATTCTGTAGGAATCAGATACGACAATTTGTTCCCCGGTTGAGAATACGATTTCGCGTTTAACTTCATTAACTTCGAAAATTCTGAGCGTGCCGTGGGTCGCTGCAAAAGCGAACCACCCATTCTGGTCTGAGAACTCGGTCAAATTGCTCTTCAAATAGTTAAAATACTGCTTGGAATCTGAGATGGTTCTTGTAAAATTCACGCCTTCCTCAGCAAATGAACTGCTGGTGTAGTCAAGACCCGTCGGAAAAATAATTGTAAGATTCGCTTCAGAAGCATTTTGAAGCAGGCTTGGATAGGCTGGAAAACTGGCGTTGTACATAATTAATGTTTCGCCAACCTGAAAAACATTGACGGAAACACTGTTTGAGAAGACAAAAACCACCGTGAACTCGTAAGAGCCCACATTGCTGAGGTTAACTGGCTGTGGAAAAACCACATTAACTCCGTAAAAGCCGATTCTTCCCAGCCCAACATCTAGGTCCAGTCTAAGCTTTGAATTCGGGTTTGAGGGTTCATAGGCGAAGGCGTAGTCAAGGTTGGATTGATACGCATAAGGAAAGCCTAACGTGTAGTTGTTGAGCTCAGCGGGTTCTGCAGGCTTAGCTGACAGTTTCACAGTTTCGTTGATTATCATTAATCCTCCGTTTCTTATCTCAACCGTGTGGTCTACTTTCACGTCGAATGAGGCGGGTGAGGGCGAAGCATTGACCGTTGGAGACATAGCAATCATTAACGTGGTTAAGATGCAGAGTGCAAAAAGGAATATTGTCAAGCTGGTCTTCTTCAAGCCTACCGCACCCGCATTGTTGTTACTGAATTTCTATGTTTGCTTTTGCCGTATGTATTGCAGACTATCCCTATATTTACTTTCCTTTTAGAAATCGGTCAATCGCTTGTCCATTAACTCAACATACGGGCTTACTTTTCGTGTCAAACGTGCTCCGACTATCTGCTCCAAATCTTTGAAACGTCGAATCACGATGCGTTGTCTTAAGCCCATTATTTTCTTCGCTGTTTTTGGTCCGATTCTTGGGATTCGCAGCATTTCATAATACGAAGCTTCGTTGAGGTCTATGGGAAACATGTCACAATTTGCTTTGACCCAAACCAGTTTAGGGTCTGAGTTGGGCAAGAATCCTTCGTCGTTGATTATTTGGGAGAAGGAATCGGCTTTGAACTCGTAGTCGCGGATGAGAAAGGAGCATTGATAGAGGCGGTGTTCTCGATGAGGCAGACAGGGGGCGTGATTCTCAAAAGGCGTGTGCTCAATCGGTTCGAAACCGCTGTAATAAACTCTCTTCAACCCTTGCGCCTTGTAGAGCCACTCAGAAACCTTCAAGTACTCCCAATCGTTGTCAGCCACCGCGCCTACAATCATCTGGGTGTCTACGCCGCTTCGGGCGAAACCAAAACTGCTTTCTCTTGCCTTCACATTGACAGATTTAACCTCATCAACAACCCAGCTTAGACGCTTCAAAACAGCTTCTTTGAAGCCCCCCTTGTTGGGACACAATTCATCGAAAACATCAGAGTTAGGCGCTTCCAAGTTGATTCCAACCCTGTCGGCAAGCTCCACCGCCTCGCGCACATAATGACTGCTTAAACCAGGCATCAGCCTAAGGTGAACATAGCCTGAATACCCCCTGCCTCGAAGAATGCGCAAAACCTCAAACTGGCTCTCAGTTACTCTATCAGGGTCTTGAGAAACAGAAGAACTTAAAAATAGACCGCAGATTTTTCGTTCCTTCCACAGATGCATCGTTACGTCAGCTAGCTTGCTAGGTTCCCACGTCATTCTCTGAGTGGTTCGACCCATTCGGAAGGTGCAGTAGGCGCATTCGTTTTTGCAGTTGCTCGTGAGAAGAGTCTTTAACAATGGAACACATTTGCCGCGGGCTGCAGATTCGTAGATAGGCACAACGGTGCGGTCCCATTCAGCACCCATCCGTAGAAAGTGCCACTTGTCCCTACGTTGTATAAGTCTGGACACTGTGATATCAGCAGAGAAAGCAAGAATTGAATGCGCTCTAAAAAGTTTGCACCAAGCGGAAACAAACGTTTTGGGAGAGATTACTAAAACTACAGCTTCCTCAAAGCTTCTCGTAGAACATTTATTTTTTGATTATGTTGGTTGTTGCGAAGCGCAGGAGAACGTCCCTTTCCATGTCTTTCATGAGAGCTCTCTGTTCAAGCTATAGTCGAATTCCCTTCATACATGGTTTAGATGTTTTGGAGGTTGAAGAAGGTATAAATATTACATGTATGTTATACATTTACGGTGTGAAGAATGCCCGTCAAGACAACGATAACGTTGAGAGATGAGGTCTACGAGTACTTGATCAAGAAGTTTGGGAGACGAAGAATCTCCCATGCGGTGAATCAGGTGCTTATGAAACAGCTTTTCAAACCCACTAAAAGCATGTTCGGTGTTGATCCTTGGCTTACAACGCGTGGTCTTAGAGATGAGGAAGAGCCTCATGAGGCTTCTTGATTCTTTTGCGTGGATAGAATACTTCATGGGTTCGAAGAGAGGTGCCAAAGTAAGGGATTACGTGGAAGGCGACGAACCCTTATACACGCCCTCGGTGTGCCTCTCAGAAATCAAATCCAGATACATGAGAGATAAGAAAGACCCGGCGACCCGAATCGAGTTGATTGTGGAAAGAAGCTTTATTGTACCGTTAGACAAGGAAATAGCCCTCTTAGCCTCTGATGTCAAACAAAAACACAAGCTTCACACAATAGACGCATTAATATACGCAACAGCCCAACGGAGAGACCTAACCCTCGTCACTGGCGATCAACACTTCAGAGGCATACACAACGTAGAAATGATTTAGGCGTTTGTCAGTGTTATGAAGTCGTGGATGATTCTCAGGACGTCGTCCTTTTTTTTGGTTTTATTCGTTCCTCCTTGTTTGGCTCTTCAAAACCTTAGCGTCTGGAACCTCAGCAGAGCTAA
>Ga0315314_1000373_pt1 | contig 52477 bp, 68 predicted proteins | sample TDP9_MG_FD_203631 | JGI IMG/M metagenome (GOLD analysis project Ga0315314, IMG submission 203631) | Freshwater sediment microbial communities from Lake Towuti, South Sulawesi, Indonesia - TDP9 | ecosystem: Environmental > Aquatic > Freshwater > Lake > Sediment | place: Indonesia: South Sulawesi... | reverse complement strand
TACCGCAAGGTGTAGAGATGGTGATGCCTGGGGATAATGTGGAGTTAAGTGTGGAATTAATTACGCCGATTGCTTTAGAGAAAGGCTTACGGTTTGCGGTTCGTGAAGGTGGACATACAGTAGGTGCCGGAGTAGTCACCCAGATTTTAGAATGAAATGATGCAAACAGATGATAAGCGGATGCAGACCCCGTAGATGAAAATCTTTACGGGGCAGACAGATTTTTTTATCAGTTTTAATCTGCTTAAATCTGTCTGAATCGTTTTTTAGAGAAAAAATATGGCGATTACTACACAGAAAATACGAATACGGTTACGTGCTTATGACCATAAAATTCTTGACGAATCGGTTACTCGTATTGTGGATACAGCAAAACGTACCGGAGCAGGTCTTTCTGGTCCTGTGCTTCTCCCAACCGAAATAAAAAAGTATACAGTTTTACGTTCACCGCACGTAGATAAAAAATCGCGGGAACAGCTTGAAATACGTATTCACAAACGGTTAATTGATATAATTGACCCAACACCAAAAACAGTTGAAGAACTGATGAAACTTGATTTACCCGCAGGTGTTGATGTGGAAATCAAAACCTAGTTTCACAAACTGAAACTTGATTACACAGATTAAAATCCAGATTACACAGATAAGTCTATTGACTATAATCGGTGTAATCGGTAGTTAAAAATCTGTGTCATCAATGTAACTGAACTTAGGTGAAGTTACTATGAAAGCAATCTTAGGGACAAAAATTGGAATGACTCAAATTTTTAATCCGAATGGTGAAGCGCTACCGGTTACGGTAATTTCGGCAGGACCATGTTATGTGGTAAGGAAAAAAACTATTTCCACTGACGGATACAATGCAGTACAAATTGGTTATGAAGAAAAGAAGAAAAATGTAAACCAACCACTTAAAGGGTATTTTGCAAAATATGGAGTTAAACCACTTAAGTATCTTAGGGAGTTTCGTGTCCCGGAAGACCAAACTTTTATTTCCGGACAGGAAATTAAAGTTGATATTTTTTCACCCGGTGAACGGGTGGATATCTCCGGTCGGGTTAAGGGACGCGGATTCAGTGGTGTGGTGAAACGGCATAACTTTGCCGGTGGACCAAGAACCCATGGACAATCGGATCGTTTACGTGCGCCGGGGGCAATTGGTTCTCAGCAGCCACAACGGGTAAAAAAAGGGACCCGTATGGCTGGACATTTAGGTACTAATCAAGTGGTGATAAAAAATCTGGAAATTGTCAAAGTTGATGCCGAAAAAAATTTGCTTTTAGTGAAGGGTGCGGTTCCGGGATCGAAGAAAGGATTCTTGGTTATCCGTAGCAGTGTAAAAACCTAAAATTGCACGAGTGAGAATAAATTTTATTATCAACGGTAAAATGGTCAAAAAATTGATACTTCTGGTAATAATAACTTTATTTTTTGTCATCGTTAAAGATGTCAAATGCCAAGATTTAACTGCACAAACTACAACGATTGTTACAATTTTAGTTCCTTATGAGGTGGCTTATACTACATATCCTGTGATAACTTTAGATAATAATGGTAATCCGCATATAATGGTTCTTTATAATGATACGCCATATACTTGTGATTATTTTGATTTAAGACACATATATTGGACAGGTACGGATTGGGTTGATAAAACACTTCTATACAGGTTCACATCGTGGTTTGGTGATACATTCCCTGGTGTGATATTTGATAGAACCAATCAAATGCATATAGCTCATTTTTCTCGTTTTTATGGTGAACCCGATAAAGTATTGTACTACGGCAAACTAGGAATAAATACAGTTATCGACGATGATGCAGGCAATATTTCTTTTCGTTGTATAGATGTTGATTCATCTAATAATCCGTATATAGTTTACGCGAATACAGATTATGGTGACTTAAAACTTGCTAAATGGACAGGTTCTAATTGGTGGACTAAAGTAATATCTCCTTGGGTAATTGACAGTAAGGAAACCCGTTATCATGGTTCAGCAAGTATAAAAATTGACCATAATAACGGGATCCATATTGCAAGTTGGAGATTTGTTAGGAAACTTCCTTGGGCACCTGAAGAGGATGAAGTTGTATATTTTTATTCCCCGGATGGTGAAACTTTTCAAGAAGTTGTTATTGATAAAGACGCTGAATGGGTGTTACATGACATAAATATAGATAGATTTAACGTGCCTTATATGATTTATGTTAAAGACGATAAATATAAACAAAAAGAAGTTTTATATTTCGTTAATCTTCATACCTTAAGTAAGGAAATAATTGATGAAAGCAACTCTTTTAATTGGCCAATAAGTTTGGAGTTTGATTCTCAAAATATTCCTCATATATGTTATGCAAAAGAAGTTTACGCTCCTGAAATTGGTTATGATGTAATTAACACTTATCTTGCCAAAAAAGAAAATTCAGTTTGGAATAAAGAGGAACTCATCAAGTACACAGATGAAATTTCAAATCTAAAAATAGACAATAAAGGTGCTATCCATCTTGTTTATATAGAGGGGAACCTGAGGTATTTTTTCCGAGGCAAAGTTAAAGTTGAAGATACAATACCACCAGCAAAAGTTCAAGATTTAGCAATTGCTGATTGTGGAGTTACAGCAAACTCGGTAACTTTAACCTGGACAGCACCCGGAGATGATGGGAATGTCGGAGAGATAGTAAATGGTAAATATATAATTGTTTATGATAAAAATTATCCAATGTCGTCGACAGAGATAGTCATCTCAACTAATACAAAACCCGGTGCAAGAGAAACATTTACTGTTGCTGGACTTGAGCAAGGAACAGAGTATTACTTTGCTGTGAAAACCGTTGATGATGTGGGTAATGTTTCTGAATTGTCTAATTGTGTAAATGCAAGGACATTGCTTGATGTGCCATATTTTAGTCAGGGCGCTCTGGATTGGAAAGATGAATATATTGTAGATGGAGATCCTCAAAAGACTATCGGCAGAATCGGTTGTGCAATGACTTCTTTAGCGATGATTATTAACTACTATGCTGACCATCATCCTGACACAGAAATGAGAAAGAAAATACTCAAAACAGATCCCGGGGCTCTAAATGAGTGGTTAAAGAAAAATGATGGATATGATAATGATGGAAATGTAATATTTGATAGGATAGAAAAATACACTAACACAGCAGTTTTAATTAAAGAAAAAGTTTATCAACGAAATGATATTAAAGTCAATGATGATTTAAAAGATAAATTACCACCTATACTTAAAGTTAAGGAAACGCATTTTGTTGTGGCTGTTGGTTCCTGCCCTGCTGTTGGGTATAAAATAAACGACCCGGCTTGGAGAGAAAGGAAAGATCTTGAAAAGTACAATTATAACTATAAGCAAATAAGACGGTTTAAACTCGGTCCTGGCGATGCCAGTAGTTTATCAGTAAGAGGACGAAAGAAAAAATGACATTTGTAAAAAAAAATCTATTGTTTGTTATCAGTCTATCGTTTTTCATAAATATTCCCATAAGCATATCAGCAATTTCTGGAGATGAGGAAGAGAAAAAAATAAAACAAATGGAAGAAGAAGCGCTCCAAGATAGAAGCAACTACGAAATTATATTTGATGGCAAAAAAATCATTGAAAGAAATAGAATAACAAAATCAGAAAAAGAAATATCTTCATTTCTTGTTTCACCAAGTGGGGAAAACATTGTTTATTTTGAAGAAATTTATACTTATAGACCCTCGGAAGAGGCAAAATATATTGGTGTAGACTTTATTGATTATACAAGATATAGAGTTCACATTTTTAATAAAAAAAACAAAAAGAAGGTAATAGATTTATTTTATTCTTATGTTTTTGGATGGTCGGGGAAGGGAAAACAGAAAGAATATAAAAACAGAGTTTCTTGGTCTCCAAGCGACGCGTATATGATTTTGTCGCCGGAAGGATGGGCAGGTGCTCCTGGTTCTGAGGAGTATACAGTAGTTAATATATTAAAGAAAAGAATATTTACAATTTGGATGACTAGATATGAATGGTTGGACGAACATATAATTGTTTATGACTATACAGGCGATGGGTTTGGGCATATAATTATGCGAGATTTGAGAATAAACGTAGAGAAAAAAATAAAAGAATTAGAAGGCGATCAGAAACAGGGTGAAGGGTATGATATGTATTTTTTAAGAGGTTTAAGACGTATAGCAGATGGTAAGAATAAAATTATAAAAGAATCAACAGACGATTATACATATTTTTTGAAAGGTGTAATACCCGATAAGAAATTGATAATTGGCCGACAATATAACAATTGTATTACTTCGGAAAGAGAAAATTATTTAAGAATGACTGAACCGGAGGCAATTGGTAGCTTTGTTGTTGATCTCAATGGAAATGAGTTGTATAAAATATTTATTTCAAGTAAGTAGAAGATTTGTGCATAAAATGAATGTAAAACGGAAATCACTATTTGTTGTCATAAGTGTGGTGCTAATCTATCCATTTTTGTCTACTTTTATTTTTGGGGAGCCATCTTTGGAATTTTTACTTATAGATAGTCAAGAAAGACGAGTTGGATATGATACAATAACCGGAGAAATCGTAAATGAAATACCAGAAAGTTCATATGGTGACGAGTATCTACCGGACCTCTACGAAGAAAATGTTTCGGTTACAAAAAATTTAGATGTAACGACTCCATTCGAAGGGAAGTATACGCTCTACATAATAGGCAAAGATACAGGAACTTATGACATAGAAATTGAACCTAATGACAAAGATGCTAATTATACTATCAAAATTATTTCTGTTACAATTCGTTATCCTAACGAAATCAAACGGGTGTTTATTGACTACACACCAGAGGTAGGTGGAATTAGCCAAATCTTTGAAGATAACACGCCACCAAAAACCACACTCAAAGTGGCACAACCCAAATTTGACGCATTCAATACAACCTATATAAGTCCAAACACAACATTAGGACTTGAAGCAACTGACCCGGTAGTAGGTGAAGGTTCCTCTGGAGTGAAATATATAGAATATCGTATAGATGGCAGTAGTTGGATAACACATACATCAACATTCAGTATTACTACCGAAGGAAAACATTTTATAGAATATCATAGTGTAGATTATGTAGGTAATGTGGAAGAGGTGGAATCTTCTGTTGTGTTTGTAACGATTATACCTGATTATGCACTAATAGGTATAGATAAAGTTAAATTAGCTGGTAAAATAGAAATTGAAGGTAATCTGAGGAGTAATAATGATGTAGGTCTTAAAGGATATGTAAGAGTAGATGGTGATGTATATGGTAAAGAGGTATATATAAGTAAAAAGAGTACGGTTACAGGTATGTAGTAGAGAATGCTTCTGAAATAAATTCATATCCAATTGACTTAACTTCAATAATAGAAAAAGCAATTAAAGAAAATGACAATGATAAGATACCATTAACCGAGAAAGGGAGGGATGCTTTAGATAAAAAGGGTAGGTTGATTATATCTGACAAAGATACACTTGTATTATCTACCGGAACATATTATTTCAATGGTATGAATATAACCGGGAAGAGTGAATTGAATGTAGAAGGTAATGTAGCAATAGTTTGCACTGGTGATATAAAGATATTAGGCAGGGTAAAAGTTAATCATAATAATACACCCGATAGATTGGTAATTTTTGTTAGTACATATGTAATTACAAAATACGGATTTGAAAATATTTTTGATGATGATATACCGATTAACGACATTTTTGATAAAGATGAATTGAAAGAACTGTTAGATGATAAAGAAATTGAATTTACTCCTGAATTAAGTATAGATAATAAAGGAAGGGTGCTTTGTAAAAGAGACAAGAAAGTTAGAATACCGAGAATATATATAGGTGGGAAGAATGCAGTTAATGCGCTTATTTATGCCCCGAAAACAAAATTAGTTATCGCCGGAAGTAATATTTACAATGGGAATATATTTACTGATGAAATAAACATTGTTGGGAAGGGGGAAATCATAAATCCTAATCCGTTAATCCAATCTGTTAGTATTTCACAAACAAACGAATTATCCATAGATAGACCAAAGTCAGTTATGGATGTTTTTGATAATCAACCTGACCCGACATTTAAACTTGGTGAAGTATATACATATCCTAACCCGGCAAAATTAGTAAATCCCAAGATACAAATAAAATGTGGGATTGCGGATAAACTGGAAATTAGGATTTATGACCTCGCGAGTGATTTAGTTCATTCAGCAGAAATTGAAGGTAATCGGTATTTGATTATCGGTAACAAATATGCTTACCAATATGAATGGGATATTTCCGATGTTGCCAGTGGGATTTATATATATTTTATTCGTGCGCTCAAACAAGGTGAAAAGGATATAAAAATAACTAAGCAGTTAGCGATTATTCAATAGGATGAAAGGCGGAAATGAAGAAACTTAGTTTTTGTTTTTTAGTTGTTTTATTCAGCATTTCTAATTTAGCATTTGTTATTGCCTCGGAGAGGACTGGGGCATCTTTCTTAAAGATACCGGTTGGTGCGCGACTAGCAGGGTTAGGTTACGGATATGTAGCAATTGCCGACGATGTAAATGCGATTGCTTGGAATCCCGCTGGACTTTCCCAATTAACCAAAAAAGAATTTTCTGCACTTTACAACCAACATTTTGTTGGCATAGAGTATGGATTTACTGGTTTTGCTTTTCCTACGAAATTAGGTACTTTTGGGACCAGTTTAATTTTCCTTCAAACTTCAAAAATTGAATCACGAGATGAAAAAGGTAATCTTACCGGTAGTTTTATCGCTCAGGATAGTGCTTTAAGTTTTGCTTTTGGGAAAGAGATTAAAGGTAGTTCTTTAGGGGTTAATTTCAAAATTATCCGGCAAAAAATTGCCGAGGAAGTCGCTAAAGGTGTAGCCATTGATTTGGGTTTGCTACATAGATTTCAGGTTGCTGGTTACGAATTTCAAGTTGGTGGAACAATTCAAAATCTTGGTCCCAAGATGAAATTTATTGAAAAACCTTACAATTTACCATTAACTATTTCTGCAGGATTTGGGTTACGAATTCTTGGAACTGTTCTTCTTGTTGGGAGTGTCAATTATCAAATTTATGAAAGAAAAACAAAATTTGACCTCGGAAGTGAATACTGGCTCGGTAAAACTTTAGCCCTGCGGGGACAATATAGAGTAATTGATTTTGACTTGAGCAAACAAAATAAATTTCTTCGGTTTGCTGGAGGATTAGGATTTAAAATTTCCAATTATCAATTAGACTATGCTTTTGTTCCTTATGCTGAACTTGGTAATACTCAGCGGTTAAGTTTTAGAGTGAGGTTCTAAAATTTGCTTATGGAAGTAAATTTATACGATGCAAAAGGTGAAGAGAAAGGTAAGATAACTTTACCGACAATTTTTTCGCAAAAGATAAATATTCCATTATTACATGAAGTAATAGCGGCTTATTTGGCTAATCAGCGTAAGGGATGTGCTTCTACGAAAACACGCGGTGAAGTTTCTGGTGGCGGACGTAAACCTTGGCGACAGAAAGGGACTGGTCGTGCTCGTGCGGGCTCAATTCGTTCGCCTCTTTGGCGACATGGAGGTGTAGTTTTTGGTCCGAAACCACGGGATTATTATCTTAGATTACCGAAAAAAAAATTGAGAAAAGCACTCACCCAAGCTTTAGCCGCAAAAGCCGATTTAATTAAAGTTATTGAGAATTTAGAATTTAAGGAAACAAAAACTAAAAATATGGCTCAACTATTGGGGAAATTAGGTATTAATAACGAAAAAATATTATTGGTCACTGAGGAAATTGATGAGAATCTTCGCCGGATTACAAAGAATATGTCTTATCTATGTTTAGTGGAAAGAAGAAATTTAAATACTTACGATGTTTTAGCCTGTAAAAATTTACTTTTTACTCTTAAGGCGCTAAATTCACTCTGAAAGTTCCCTTTGGCCTGAGGCCTCGGGGCTGAAGGCATCCTGAAGAGTCATAGTGAGTAAACCGAACTATGAATCCTTATCAAATTGTTAAATATCCAGTGGTTACGGAAAAATCTACTCTTCAAAAAGAGAAAGAAAATAAATATGTTTTTATAGTTAATCCAAGAGCAAATAAACAGGAAATTAAACAAGCAATTGAAGAACTCTTTAGAGTAAAAGTGGAGAAGGTGAATACAGCAATTTTTGCTGGGAAGAAAAGACGTTTAGGTATTCACGAAGGTTACCGACCGGACTGGAAAAAAGCGTTTGTGACTCTGAAAAAAGGCGAACATATTGAATTTGAAGAAAAGAGGTGATTACCTCTTGAGGTAATTACCTCAAGAGGCTTCGCCCTGACGGTTCACCCTGAAGGGTAATCACCTTAAGAGATAATTTTGAAGAGAAAATATGCCAATAAAAGTATATAAACCTTATACACCATCAAGACGGTTCATTACGGTAGAAGATTTTTCTGAGATTACCAAAAATAAACCGGAAAAATCTTTGACCATTATTTTGAAGAAAAAAGCTGGACGGAATAATACCGGGCAGATGATGGTACGTCATCGCGGCGGAGGACATAAACGACGCTACCGGCTCATTGATTTCAAAAGGGATAAGTTTGGTATTCCAGCAAAAGTGGTTGCTCTTGAGTATGACCCGAATCGTTCCGCACGGATTGTTTTGCTTGAATATGCTGATGGTGAGAAACGGTATATTCTTCAACCCTTAGGTTTGAAAGTCGGTGATACGGTACTTTCCGGACCGGAGGCAGAAATTAAAGTTGGTAATGCTTTACCTTTGGCGAAAATACCGGAAGGAACATTAGTTCATAATCTTGAACTTATCCCCGGTAAAGGTGGACAACTTGTCCGTTCAGCAGGGGGAAGTGCGCAAATTATGGCAAAAGAAGATAAATATGCACAGGTGAAAATGCCTTCCGGGGAGATTCGTCTTCTTCCTTTAAATTGTTTAGCCACTATTGGGCAGGTATCCAATCCAGAGCACGCAAATATTAGTCTCGGTAATGCAGGAAGAACGAGGCATCTTGGTTTTCGTCCGACGGTAAGAGGGGCAGCAATGAATCCGGTAGACCATCCGCATGGTGGTGGACGGGGTAAATCAAAAGGACATAATCAACCGCGTTCCCCTTGGAACCAGCCGGCAAAAGGGTATAAAACACGGAAGAAAAAAATCTGGGATTGGCTGATCGTTCGTCCAAGAACAAAAGTGTTAACCGAAGTATAAAGAAGTATAAAGAGGTTTCGCCCTGATGGTTCACTACGAAGGGGGCTCAGCTCGAAGGGTAATCACCTTAAATGGAAAATAAAATACTGGTTATTGATGATGATGTAGACTTTACTGTCTCGTTAGAAACAGTTTTAAGTCCCGAACATAAAGTTATTGTCACCTATGATGGAAAAACGGGTCTGGAGAAAGCAAGAAAAGAAATACCAAATTTAATTATTTTAGATGTTGATTTGCCGGATATTGATGGTTTTCATCTCTGTCGTAAGTTGCGTGAAGATACAGAAACACGTTTTATCCCGATAATTATGCTTACTGGTTCACGAACTCATCCGGCGGACCGGATTACTGGTTTGAAAATTGGTGCTGATGATTATTTACTTAAACCTTTTGAACCGGAAGAATTGAAAGTACGGATTGGTCGTCTAATTCATCGGACAAAGGAATTTCTTTCTTTAAATCCTTTAACCCACTTACCCGGAAGTCACAGGATTGAAGAAGAAGCGACAAGACGAATCAACAAAGGGGAAAAATTTGCGGTTTGTTATATTGATATAGATAATTTTAAATCTTTTAATGATTACTATGGTTATGTACGGGGAGACCAGGTTATTCAGTTAATGAGTAAGATTATTCTTGCTGCGGTAGAAAATTTTGGAGATAAATCCGACTTTATCGGTCATATTGGTGGCGACGATTTTATCCTCATCACTCATACGGAAAAGGTTGAACAAATCTGTATGAAAATTGCCGAAATATTTGACCAAGAAATTTCTGCTTACTATGACCAGCGTGACCGGGTGAGAGGATATATTACTACTTACGACCGGCAATGGAAAACTCACAATTTTCCCATAACGACGGTTTCCTTGGCAATTGTAACTAATGAAAAGCGTGAAATCGACCACTATGGTAAGTTGGTAGACCTCTTGACTGAAATGAAAAAATATGCTAAAAGTCTCGGGGAACGGAAAAAAAGTGTAGTTGTCCGTGACCGACGGGAAGATTTTGTTGATTTTAGTAGTTTGGGGAGGTAGAGACAAAATGGGACGTTCAACAAAAAAGGGACCTTATGTAGACGAAAAATTGCTTAAGAAACTGAAGAAAATGCAAGAAATGAGTGAAAAGAAAGTAATTAAAACTTGGGCTCGGGCGTCAATGATTACTCCGGATTTCGTTGGTTACACATTTGCAGTGCATAATGGAAAAAAATTCATACCGGTTTATATTACTGAACAGATGGTTGGTCATCGTTTAGGTGAATTTGCTCCTACGAGAATATTTCGTGGACATGGTGAAGCACATACTAAAGAAGCTACGGAACTTACTTAAGCGAAAAAGGACGATGCAAACAAGATAACAACCAAGATTTAGACAGATTTTTTATCGGTTTGAATCTACTGTAAATCTGTCTGAATCATCTTTATGAGAAAAATGGAAGCAGTGGCTTACGCAAAATATCAAAGAATTTCTTGGCGGAAAGTAGTCACAATTCTGGATTTAGTACGTGGTAAATCGGTAGAAGAAGCCTATCGGGTTTTGAAGTTCATTCCGAAAGCGGCAAAACTAATTGTCGAAAAGACGCTTCGTTCGGCGGTAAGCAACGTAGGTAAAAATATTGGTTTAGGAAATCTTTATATTAAAAGAATATATGTTACACCTGGACCGGTATTGAAACGGTTTCGTGCTGGTCCGATGGGTCGGTCACTACCTTATAGACGAAAAACTTGTCATCTAACAATTATTGTTGATGAGAAGACAAGCGAGGAGAAATAATGGGACAGAAAATACCACCACGTGCAGTGAGATTAGGTTACATTGAAGAGTGGAGTTCAAAATGGCTCACTTCATTTCGTGAATTTCCTCAACTTTTAGAAGAAGACTGGCGTATCCGTCAGTATCTGAAAGAGAAATTAAAATTTGCTGCTGTTTCCCGGATTGGTATTGAGCGTCCGGGGAATAAATTCTTACGGGTAAATCTCTATACTGCTCGTCCGGGTGTGGTTATTGGTAAAAGAGGTATGGATATTGAAAACTTAAGACGCGATTTAGAAGAGATGAGTAGTCGGAGAACAATGATTAATGTTTTTGAGATTAAACAGCCAGAACTTGATGCGCAACTTGTTGCTGAAGGGATTGCTTTACAGATTGAAAAAAGGGTTAATTATCGACGGGCAATGAAACGGGCAATTGAACGGTCAATGGCGGCGGGTGCACTGGGAATAAAGGTAGCGGTTAGTGGACGGCTCGGTGGTGCAGAGATTGCCCGTTCGGAATGGCTAAGGGAAGGAAGATTACCTTTGCATACTTTTCGTGCTTTGATTGATTATGGTTCTGTGGAGGCAATTTGTCCCTATGGTAAAATAGGAATTAAGGTCTGGATTTTTAAGAAAGAACTTTTCAAAAAATCGGAGAAAGATTTACTTGAAGAAGCAAGATTAGTTGACCAAGAAAAAATTGATGAACCTTCTCAAGAAACTAAAGAGGTTCAACCGTCGGAAGAAATAGAGGAGAAGGAAGATGTTATTTCCGAAAAGGGTAAAATATCGTAAACAACAACGTGGACGGATTAAAGGTTTTTCTAAAGGAGCAACAAAACTGAACTTTGGTGAATATGGTTTACAGGCTTTAGAACCAGCGTGGGTAACTAATCGTCAAATTGAAGCGGTAAGAGTAACTTTAACTCGTTTCTTAAAACACGGTGGTAAACTCTGGGTACGAATATTTCCGGATAAACCTTATACAAAAAAGCCAGCAGAAACACGAATGGGCAAAGGTAAGGGGGATGTGGAAAGTTGGGTAGCGGTAGTCAAAGCGGGTCGAATTATGTTTGAACTTAGTGGCATACCTTTTGCCGAGGCAGAAAAAGCAATGCGTTTAGCCGGACATAAATTACCAATTCAAACTCGTTTTCTCAGCCGGGAAATGCATTAAAAAAGTAATCATCTCAAAAAATGAAAGCAAAAGAATTAAGGAAACTTTCGGCAATTGAATTAGAGGCTAAACTACGAGAAACAAGAGAAAAATTATTCCGGATAAGATTTCGTCACCATGGGAGTCCTTTAAAGAATCCTTTAGAAATTCGTAATTTAAGACGCGATATTGCTCGGACTTTTACGATTATGAATGAGATTGAGCAAAATAAAAGGGAAGAGAAAAAATGACCCTTCAGTTTCATTCAGGGTTTACCCTGACCCTTCGTCCTGAAGACCTTTCGGTAAACTCAAGGTCTGAAGGAAAAGATCACCCTGAAGGGTCATCTTGCCCTCGCCCTGAGCTCGGGCCGAAGGGAGGAATCGAAAGATGAAAAAAATACGGGAAGGGATAGTGGTAAGTGATAAAATGAATAAAACGCGGGTTGTTTTAGTTACTCGTCAGGTGTGCTATCCTTTATATGAGAAAGTTGTCCGACAAAAGAAAAAATATTATGTTCACGATGAGAATAATCTTTCCCATTTAGGGGATAAAGTAAAAATTATTGAATCACGACCTTTGTCTCATCTCAAACGATGGCGTCTACTTGAAATCCTAGGGAAAGCAAAATAAACACGAATTAACACGAATTTATTCGTGGATATGTAAAAATGATTCAAGAAAGAACGATGGTAAATGTTTGTGATAATTCGGGTGTACGGAAAATAATGTGTATCCGTGTTCTTGGAGGGACAAATCGGCGCTATGCTTCTTTGGGTGACCTAATTGTTGCTTCAGTGAAGGAGGCGCTACCGCAAGCGACAATTAAGAAGGGTGAAGTAGTCCGCGCAGTGGTTGTCCGTACGGTAAAAGAAAAACGTCGTCCTGATGGTAGTTATATAAAATTTGATGATAATGCGAGTGTGCTTGTGGATAGCCAAGGTGAACCGAAAGGGACACGTATTTTCGGTCCGGTAGCGAGAGAATTAAGAGAAAAAAATTTCTTAAAGATTATCTCTCTTGCCCCAGAAGTAATTTAAATAATTAACTTGAAAAAAATGTTACCAATAAAAAAGAAAGATAAAGTTTTAATTATCACCGGTGACGATAAGGGTAAAAAGGGTGAAGTTTTGAAAGTTATTCCTCAAGAACAGCGAGTAATTGTTAGTAAAGTGAACTTGGTAAAGAAGCATACTCGTCCGACACAGACAACACCCGGTGGAATCCGAGAAATTGAAGCACCGATACATCTTTCTAATGTAATGCTTCTCTGTCCGAAATGTGAACAACCGACTCGTCCGAAATTTGATTTTCTTGCTGATGGAAAAAAGGTTAGATTTTGTCGGAAATGTAGTGAGATGATTATGTAGAGACGATTCAAACAAGATAACTGCCAAGATTCAAACGGATAAAATTCTTTATCTGTTTAAATCAGTTTGTTATCTGTCTGAATCGTAGTCAACAAAGATGGCAAGATTAAAGGAAGCATATAAGAAAGCAATCATTCCCGAAATGATAAAAAAATTCGGATATAAAAATAGTTTTCAAGTGCCATTTATTGAAAAAATTGTCGTCAATATGGGTCTTTCCGAAGCAAAAGATAATCCAAAAGCATTAGACAATGCTACTCAGGAATTAGCGGTAATTAGTGGACAAAAACCACAAATTTGTCGAGCAAAAAAATCAATCGCTAATTTTAAACTGAGAAAAGGTATGCCTATTGGTCTGAAAGTAACTCTGCGTGGAGAACGGATGTATGAGTTTCTTGACCGGTTAATAAATTGTGCAATTCCCAGAATCCGTGATTTCCACGGACTAAATCCAAACAATTTTGATGGACGAGGGAATTATACCCTTGGTTTAGCTGAACAACAAATATTTCCGGAAATTGACCTCTCCAAATCAGATAAAGTGAGAGGGATGAATATTGCTTTAGTTACTACAGCTAAGACTACCGAGGAGGCAAAAGAACTTTTAACATATTTCGGTATGCCTTTTCGTAAAAAGTAAAGACGATTTAGACAGATAAAGGCGACGATTCAAACCAATAAAAAATTTGTCTAAATGTGGATTTTATCTGTCTGCATCGTATTTCTCCGAAGGAGAAGAATGGCGAGAATAAGTTCAGTAGCAAAACTTAAGAAACCACAAAAATTTTCTACTCGTTATCGTAACCGCTGTAATCTTTGTGGACGACCCCGCGGGTATATCCGTGATTTTGGTCTTTGCCGAATTTGTTTTCGTACTTTAGCCCATCGGGGTGAAATACCGGGAGTAATCAAATCAAGTTGGTAGGAATTAAGGAGATATTTCTATGAGTACTGACCCAATTGCGGATATGTTTACGGTTATTCGTAATGCTAATAGTGTTTTTAAAGAGAAAGTGGACATCCCAGCATCAAAATTGAAATTAAATATTGTCCGTATTCTCAAAGAAAAAGGTTTCATTTCCAACTATAAGTTTATTGAAGACCGTAAACAGGGTATTCTCCGTATTTACCTGAGATATACTCCGGAACGGAAACATATACTTTTGGGTTTAAAAAGAGTTTCCAAACCCGGACGAAGAATATATCGTGGCTGGCGAGAATTACCGCGCGTTTATAACGGTTTAGGTTATGCTCTGGTTTCCACTTCTCAAGGACTACTCACTGATGAGGAAGCACGAAAAAGGGGATTAAGTGGTGAAATCATTGGTTTAGTTTGGTAGATGAAAAAAATGAGCCGAATTGGGAGAAAACCAATAGCGATATCCGAAAAAGTAAAAATAGTTATTGAAGATGATTTAGTTAAGGTAACCGGTCCTCTTGGCGAACTAAAGCAAATCATTTCTCCGGGGATTAAGGTTGAAACTGTTGACGGGCAGATTTTGGTAAAACGTACTGGTGATGAACCTAAATTACGTGCTCTTCATGGATTAACTCGGATGTTGCTTGCGAATATGGTCCGAGGTGTAACTGAAGGATTTAGCAAATCATTAGAAATTCAAGGTGTAGGGTTTAGGGCAAACACAGAAAAAGATAAATTAATCCTTCAGGTAGGTTATACTCATCCCGTAGAATTTCCTTTCCCTCCGGGAATAGAGATTCGTGTGGAAAAACAAATAATTACGGTTAAAGGTATTGATAAACAATTAGTTGGTGAAACTGCGGCACGGATCCGAGCAATTAGACCCCCGGATCCATACAAAAGTAAAGGAATTAAATACTTAAATGAATATATAAGACGTAAAGTAGGTAAAGCAGTAGTAACTACTATGGGAGCAGTAAAAAAATGAACCTTTAATTTTGTCAGTGTCATCTTTGAGTAATAAAAATGAGACCTAAGAAAATAAGATATTTCATTCGTAAAAAACGAGTACGCAAGAAAATATATGGTACTTCTGAACAACCACGCTTAACTGTGTATCGCAGTTTAAGATACATCTATGCCCAAATTATTGATGACAATTTAGGTAAAACTTTAGTGAGTGCCTCAAGTTTATCTAAAGGACTAAAAAGCAAATTAAATTCCGGTGGTAAGGTTAAAATGGCTAAATTAGTTGGTGAGCTAATTGCAAAGAAAGCATTGGAAAAAGGAATAAAAAAAGTTGTTTTTGACCGTGGAGGAAGACTTTATCACGGACGAGTTAAGGCTTTAGCGGAAGGAGCAAGGGAAGGAGGATTGGAATTCTAACCCAATGATGATTGATTATAGTGTGCTCAATTTACAAGAAACGGTAGTAGCAGTAAATCGGGTAAGTAAAGTGGTAAAAGGAGGGAAAAGACTTTCCTTTAATGCTTTAGTGGTCGTTGGGGATAAAGCAGGACATGTTGGTTGTGCTCTCGGGAAAGCAAATGAAGTGCAGGGTGCAATTCAGAAAGGTGTAAAACGAGCAAAAAAAAAATTAATTTTAATTCCGCTTAAAGGCACGACTATTCCTCATGAAATTATTGGTAAATTTGGTGCGGGCAAAGTTTTTTTGAAACCAGCCGCACCGGGCACCGGAGTTATTGCTGGGGGAGCGGCACGTGTGGTTTTAGAAATGGCTGGAGTGAAGGATGTTCTGACCAAGTCTTTGCGTTCGAATAATCCTTTCAATGTAGTATATGCAACAATTGAAGGGTTAAAAAATTTACGCACTAAAGAAGAGGTAGAAAAATTACGTGGATTTGAAACTGGGTCAACTTAAACCAGCACAAGGAGCAAAAAAAAGGAAAAAAATTCTCGGTCACGGCTACGGTACTGGGCACGGTGCTTCTTCAACACGTGGTACAAAGGGACAGCGGGCGCGTTCCGGTGGTGGTCCGTGTCTTGGTTTCGAAGGAGGACAGATGCCCCTTATCCGGCGGATACCCAAACGTGGGTTTACTAATCCTTTTGCTAGAGATTACACAATTGTTAACCTTAATACTTTGGAAAAACATTTTTCTTCTGGTGAGACAGTGACACCAAAAATCTTGAGAGAAAAAGAAATTATCAAGAAAAATTTGCCCGTCAAAATCCTTGCCCAAGGTGAGTTGACGAAAAGATTAAAAATTGTTGCTCAGGCTTTCTCCAAAGAAGCGGAGAAGAAAATTCTTGCTTCCGGTGGGACAATCCTTCGGTTGACTCAGGATGGTGAGGAAAACCGAACCATAGAAAGGGTCAATCAACCGAGATGTTGAAATCTTTTGCCGACATTTTTAAGATTCCGGAATTGAAACGACGAGTACTATTTACGCTTGGTATATTAGCCGTTTTCCGTATCGGTGTAGCCATACCTACTCCAGGAATTAATGCGGAAGCATTACGTGCTTTTTTTGAGGCACAAAAACATACACTTTTTGGTTTCTTGGATATGTTCTCCGGGGGTGCCTTAAGCCGGTTTTCCATTTTTTCCCTTGGGATAATGCCTTATATCAATGCTTCAATTATTATGTCTTTACTTCAGACGGTAGTACCTTATTTAGAAAAATTATCTAAGGAAGGTGAATTAGGAAGAAGAAAAATTACCCAGCTTACTCGTTATGGGACAGTTCTTTTAGCCACAATCCAAGCTTTTGGACTTAGTTTTATGCTCATGCAAATGCGTGCACCTGATGGTGCGGCAGTAGTGCGTATTCCTTCTTTAGGATTTCAACTGCTTACCGTTTTAACTTTAGTTGCGGGGACAGTTTTTGTCATGTGGCTTGGTGAACAGGTTAGTGACTTTGGTGTGGGTAATGGAATTTCGTTAATAATATTTGTCGGGATAGTTGACCGTTTACCAGCAAATATTAAAGATTTATTTCGTTTATTAAAAATTGGAGAAATTTCGTTGTTCCAGGTTCTTTTTCTGGTCACAATAGTATTGGTTATTACCGGCTTAGTTGTTTGGTTAGAAACCGGACAACGACGTATACCAGTGCAATATGCGAAACGGATCATCGGACGAAGAGTTTATGGTGGACAGAATACCTATTTGCCAATCCGTGTTGAACAGCAAGGGGTGATTGCGGTAATTTTTGCCGTCTCTTTACTTTCCGCACCGTTAACGGTTGCACAATTTTTTCCGGAGGTACCTTTAGCAAAGAAAATTGTTGACTGGTGGACACGTGGACATATACTTTATGAAATTGTTTATGCGGGACTAATTATTTTCTTTTGTTATTTCTATAGTTCAATTGTCTTTAATCCTAAGGAAATTGCTGAGAATATGCGGAAATGGGGTGGATTTATTCCCGGAGTGCGTCCTGGGGAGAGCACCGCAAAATATATTGAACGAATTTTGAATCGTTTAATTTTAGGTGGTGCGCTTTCCGTTGCCGCAATTGCTATTCTACCAGATTTTTTACGTGTTTGGTTTAAGGCGCCTTTCTTTTTCGGTGGAACGGCTTTACTGATTATTGTCGGTGTGGCTTTAGATACAATTGGACAGATTGAGTCACATTTGATAATGCGTCATTACGAAGGTTTTTTGAAAAAAGGAAAAATTAAAGGTCGTTGGTTTAATATTTAAAAATTGTTCAGTTCGTTAAATCGGTTAACGGTCAAAACAGAGTGATGAATTTCATTTTTCTTGGCCCGCCAGGTGTAGGTAAAGGAACACAGGCGAAACTTTTAGCTAATGAATATAAACTAAACCATATTGCTACCGGTGACCTTTTAAGAGAAGCGGTGAAGAAAAATACTCCTTTAGGTAAACAAATTAAAGAAATTATGTCACGGGGTAAACTCGTCCCGGATGGCCTTGTCTTTAGTTTAGTTAAAGAACGGTTAACATTTTCCGATTCGGCAAATGGATTTATTTTAGATGGTTTCCCACGGAATATTTACCAGGCAAGGAAACTTGAAGAACATTTAAAAGAAAATAAAAAAGTTAATTGTGTAATTTATTTTCAAGTTCCGAAAGAAGAAATAGTCCGTCGGCTTAGTGCACGGCGGATCTGTGGTGATTGTCAGAAAAACTATAATTTGATTACTCAACCACCAAAGAGGGAAGGTACTTGTGATAATTGTGGTGGGAAGCTTATTTACCGTTTAGATGACCATCCGGAAACAATTAAAGAAAGATTAAAAGTTTACCAAAAAGAAACCACACTACTTATTGCCTATTATCAACGGCAGGGAATACTTAAGAAAGTGGACGGTCAAGGTAAAATTGAGCAAGTTTTCACTTTGTTGAAAGAAATTCTTGAGTATTGTAAATATGGGGATTGAACTTAAAAGTGGATGGGAGATTGGACGTATTCGTCAAGCAGCAAAAATTGTTAGTGAAATCGCTTTACAGTTGAAAAAAGAAATTAAGCCTGACATATCTACAAAGAAACTGGATCAGTTAACCGCTAATCTAATTAGCCAGTATGAAGCAGAACCTGCTTTTTTAGGTTATCAGAATTATCCAGCAACAATTTGTGTTTCGATAAACGAAGAAGTTGTGCATGGTATCCCGAATGGGAAGAAGGTGATTAAAGAAGGAGACCTTGTCACCTTAGACTTAGGTGTGCGCTATCAGGGATATTATGGTGATATTGCTTTTACGGTTGGTGTTGGAGAAATTAGAGAGAACGCAAAGAAATTGATTGCTGTAGCTCAAGAGGCACTTAACCGGGCAATAAAAGAAGCAAAGGTTGGCAACCGAGTAGGTGATATTTCGGTAGCGATACAGTCCTATGTAGAGGCGAATGGTTTCTCGGTAGTGCGTAACTATTCTGGTCATGGGATCGGGAGAGAATTACACGAGGAACCACAAATACCTTGTTTTGGTCAAGCGCGTACGGGAGTTCGTCTTTTAGCCGGGATGGTTTTGGCGATTGAGACAATGGTTAATGAAGGAACTTGGGAAGTAAAAATTCTGCCCGACCGTTGGACAGCAGTAACTGCTGATGGTTTGCTTTCGGCACATTTTGAGCATATGGTTCTCGTGGCTAAGGATGGACCGGAAGTTTTAACTTGAATTATGGCTAAAGAAGAAAAAATTGTGGTCAATGGTAAAGTCTTAGAAGCATTACCGAATACAATGTTTCGTGTCGAGATTGAGGGAGGACATAAAGTTCTTGCTCATCTTAGTGGGCGGATGCGGATGCATTATATAAAAATTCTTCCCGGTGATACAGTAAGAGTTGAACTTTCACCATATGATTTGACGCGGGGAAGAATTGTTTATCGGGAAAAATGAACCCCGTTAGCCCCTTGTGCGGTTTATTACGGGGTAAAACTTTGTTTGAAAGGAAGGTCTCACGAGGTGAAAGTACGTGCTTCAGTTAGACCAATCTGTAAGAAATGCAGAGTTATTAGACGGAAAAATATAGTCCGGATTGTTTGTTCTGATCCACGACATAAACAACGGCAAGGATAATATAAATAATGATGAATGATGAGTTATGAATTGTGATTTTGATTCATAATTCAGCATTGATAATTCATAATTTCTCCGAAGGAGATAAAGAATGGCAAGAATTGCTGGTGTAGAATTACCGAAGGATAAACGTTTAGAAATTGCGCTTACTTATATTTATGGTATTGGTCAACCCTTAGCCAACCGGATACTTACGGCGACTCAGATTGACCCTAACTTAAGAGTGAAAAATCTCACTGAGACAGAAGTCAGTAAATTGAGCAGTTACATTGTCGAAAATTATAAGGTTGAAGGTGATCTCCGGCGAGAAGTGCAAGAAAATATCAAACGGTTAATTGAAGTTGGTAGTTATCGTGGTATGCGCCATAAGCGGAATTTACCCTGTCGTGGGCAGCGCACACGAACAAATGCAAGAACAAAACGTGGTAAACGGAGGACGGTTGGTGCAGTTAAACCAAGGAAAAAAATTACTGATGAGATAGTGAAAAAGGAGTAAACCGTGGTGGCGGGAAGAAAAAAACCGAGTAAACAAAGAACTTTTAGTAGTTTAGCGAAGGCTTATATTCGTTCTTCGTTTAATAATACAATTATTACTGTTACTGATGAAGAGGGTGATACGCTCTGTTGGGCAAGTGCCGGTAGTGCTGGTTTCAAAGGTACAAAAAAAGGTACACCATTTGCTGCCCAGATTGCTGCTGGACAAGTGGCAAAAAAAGCACAAAATTTAGGAATCAAACAAGTATCCGTATTAGTTAAAGGACCGGGTGCAGGAAGAGAAACCGCAATTCGTGCTCTCCAAGCAGCGGGGTTGAATATTGTTTCCATCCGGGATATTACTCCTGTGCCTCATAATGGTTGTCGTCCGCAAAAACCACGTCGAGTATAACTAATGTTAGAAAAAGCTGCTCAGCGTTTAGTTAGAACAGTTACCTTAATTCAATTTATTATTCTCGGATTATTGGTATTACTTCTCTTTCTCGGAATAGTAAATTTTGTTTTTAATTTGTTTACTTTTCTTCACGGACACCTCTATTTGACGGCTAAAGAGATACATCAACTTCTCGATATTGTTTTGGTTCTTTTCATTGTTATTGAGTTATTCCGGATAACTTTAGCTTATGCTTACGGTAAAGAAATACTCCAGGTTGTATTTGAAGCCGGATTTGTTGCTGTAGTACGAAAAATGGTGCTCTATGAATATATAGATTATGGTATCTGGGGAGCGGTCGCTTTAGCAGTTTTATTATTTGCAATTATCGTTGCTTATTTTTTAATCGGTAAAACTTTAAAGTGGTGAGGAAGAAAAATGTCTCGTTATTTAGGTGGAAAATGTAGACTTTGTCGACGGATAGGTGAAAAACTTTTTCTTAAAGGAACAAAATGTTATAACAGTTGCACCTTGGCTAAGAAGACCCGACAAAAATTGCCCGGAGAACACGGAAAAACAAGGCAAAGTAAACTTTCAGTTTATGGGGTAAGGTTTTTAGAAAAACAGAAAGCACGTTATCTTGCGGGGATTAATGAACGCCAATTTCGTCGTCTTTTTCGGAAAGCAGAGAAAATGAAGGGAATGACGGGAGAAAATTTCTTACGTCTTTTAGAGTTGCGCTTAGATAATGTCGTTTACCGTTTAGGCTTCAGTTCTTCAAAAGCACAAGCACGTCAACTTGTTCTTCATGGACACATTGCGGTCAATGGGCGTAAGGTTACTGTCCCCTCTTATATCCTGCGTGCTGGTGATAATGTTGAACTACGGACGAAAGTGCGGGATAATATTTTTGTCAAACAGGCCTTAGAAGAAGTAGGCAAAAGACCGTTACCCTCTTGGCTCAAGTATGAGCCAGAAAATTTTGCTGGTAAGGTGATTTCCTTACCGGAACGGGCAGAAATTTCTTATCCGGTTAATGAACAGTTGATTGTTGAACTTTATTCAAGATAAAAAAGGGAGTGAAAAAATGAAATATCGGGAATTAGTATTACCGAAAAAAGTAGAATTTGAAAAAGAAACACTTAATGATTGTTATGGTAAATTTATTGCTGAGCCTTTTGAACGTGGCTATGGACATACTTTGGGTAATTCTTTACGGCGACTGCTTCTTTCCAGTATTGAAGGTGCAGCGGTTACGGCGGTACGCATTAAAGATGTCTTGCATGAATTTTCAATAATAAAAGGGGTAAAAGAGGATGTGCTAGAAATATTATTCAACCTGAAGAAATTGCGTTTCAAAGTATACTCACCTGGACCAGAAATACTTTTCTTAAAGGTAAACAAAAGAGATGGTGCAGTTTACGCTAAGGATATTCAAGTGAATAACAATGTAGAAATTGTCAACCCTGAGCAGTTGATTGTGACTCTTGATTCAGATGGTGAATTGGAAATGGAAATTGAAGTTTCCCGTGGACGGGGATATTTACCTGCCGAGAAACAAAAAAGGGAAAACTTACCTTTAGGGACAATTTTGCTTGATGCTCTTTTTTCTCCGGTAAGAAAAGTTAATTATGAAGTAGAAAATGCACGCGTAGGACAGATTACTGATTATGATCGGTTAATCTTAGAAATTTGGACTGACGGGACGATTAAACCACAGGATACTTTGGCTTATGCGGCAAAGATACTTAAAGATAGTGCAACAATTTTTATTCCTTACGAAGAAAAGGAAGAAGAAAAACATGTTCTTGAAGAAGTAAAACCATTAGATGAAAAACTGCGTGAAATTTTAAGTCAACCGGTAGAAGTTATTGAACTTTCCATTCGTGCTTCTAACTGTTTGAAAGATGCGGGAATTAAGACGATTGGCGAATTAGTAAGAAAGAAAGACGAAGACCTCCTTGCTTACCGTAACTTTGGGAAAAAATCGCTTGAGGAGGTAAAAAATAAACTCAAAGAATTGGGACTTTCTCTGAGTATGGAAGTGTAATAGGGCTTCGTAAAACTCAGCCCTTGATTACATAGATTAAAAACCCGATTACACAGATTAGGTATTCCGAACAGGAGAAGCGGTGTAATCTTCCAGAAATCTGTGTAATCATTTATGTTCAAATGGCTAAATATAGACCTTATCGGAAATTAGGAAGGGCGCAGGCACATCGGGAAGTAACTTTGTGCAACCTTGCTACTGCTCTTTTTCAATATGAAAAGGTTAGAACTAATGAAGCAAAGGCAAAAGAGTTAAGTCGCTATAGCGAAAAAATTATTAGCCGGGCAAAAAAGAATGACCTTTCGGCACGGCGGGCAATCGCTAAAAAAATCAAAAATCCAATAATTAGTAAAAAAATTTTTGAAGTTTTGGTACCGCGCTATCAAAATCGTCCTGGTGGATATACTCAAATTTTTAAGCTTGGTTCTCGTGATTCGGATAATAGTCCACTTTGTTTAATTAAATTGCTAAGTTAAACCCCGTTAGAAATTCCAAAAGAGGTAATCACCTCAAAAAGTTTCACTAAGGGACATAAAAGTTCCAAGATTTCTAAATGGGGGTAAAAAGGAGGAGAAAAAAAATGTTTAATTTCCTTTTTAGTTTATTTTCTAATGATATGGGTGTTGATTTAGGTACAGCGAATACCTTAGTTTATCTTGATGGTCGGGGGGTCGTGCTTCGTGAACCGTCAGTAGTGGCTTTAGATAAGAATACTGGTGAGGTTCTTGCGATTGGTATGGAAGCAAAAAAAATGCTTGGTAAAACACCCGCGAATATTGTTGCCGTGCGTCCTTTAAGAGATGGGGTGATTGCTGATTTTGAAGTGACGGAAAAGATGATTCGTTATTTCATTACTAGAGTGCATAACCGGCGTGCGCTTCTCCATCCCCGGGTAGTTATTACTGTACCTACCGGAATAACTGAAGTTGAACGGCGTGCAGTAGTTGATTCAGTATACCAGGCCGGAGCAAGAGAAGTATTTTTAATTGAAGAACCAATGGCTGCGGCTATTGGTGCAGAAATACCGATTGAGGAACCGTTCGGGAATATGGTTGTGGATATTGGGGGAGGCTGTAGTGAAGTAGCAGTGATTTCTTTAGGGGGGATGGTTGTTTCCAAAGCAATTGGTATTGCTGGTGACGAGATGGACCGCGCAATAATGTCCTATTTCCGAAAAAAATATAATCTCTTCATTGGAGAAACTATTGCTGAGGAAGTAAAAATAACTATTGGTTCAGCCTTTCCCCGGGCGGAAGAAAAAAGGATGGAAGTGAAAGGAAGGGAGCAAGCTACAAGTTTACCCCGGACGGTAGATGTTACTTCGGAAGAGATCCGTCTTGCTTTAAGTGAACCTTTAGGGACAATCGTTGATCTTATTAAACAAACTATAGAAGAGACACCGCCGGAACTTGTTGCTGATTTAGTTGACCGGGGGATAGTCTTAGTTGGGGGAGGGGCACTTTTATCAGGTTTACCTGAATTTCTTGCTCAGGAAATTAATTTGCCGGTGAACTTGCCTAACGACCCGTTGACCTGTGTAGTGCTTGGTGCGGGTAAATATTTAGAAACTTTGGATATAATTAAGAAAAGTCGGCGGGGTATATTTTTCTAATGTTTTCTTTAGCGAGGGCACGTTTTTTTTGTTTTCTTCTTCTTGCTATTTCTTTTCTTTTTTTAAATCTTTCTCTCCGGAATCGGATCCAAGAACTGAAAATTTTTTTTCTTTATCTTGCCTCACCAAGTTCCTCTTTAGCCACAAAAATATTTCTTCACGGAGAAAATCTCTCCAAGAATTTTCTTCTTCAATTACATCTTCATGAAGAAAATCGCAAACTTAAAGAAAAACTTAAGGAATATATTCATTTAGAGACTTTGAGCAAAGAAATACTGGAAGAAAACAAACGTTTACGAGTAATATTAAGATTTAAGGAAAGGAGAAAATATAATTTTCTTACCGGGCAAGTTCTTGCCCGGGATACCCAAAACTGGTATAATTCAATAATTATTGACAAGGGTTCATTAGCCGGGATAAAAAAAGATTTACCAGTTATTGTTTTAGAGGAAGACCAGGAAGGTCTCTTAGGAAGAATAAGCGAAGTTTTCCCAACTACAAGCAAAGTATTACTTTTAACTGATTCTCTTTCGGCAGTAGTTGGTTATGCTCCCCGGAGTGAAGTTGATGGTATAGTTGAAGGACAAGATCGCAAAGAATTGTGCTTTAAATACATTTTTCCTGAAGCAGACTTGAAAGAAGGTGATTTAATTGTTACCAGCGGAACAGGTGGTATTTTCCCGGCTGGTATACCAATTGGTGAAATAGTTAAAATAGAAGAAAAAAAAAATGCACCTTATAAGGAAGCAATACTTATCCCCTGGATTAAATTTTCTCATCTCCGGGAAGTTCTGGTAATTACCGAGTAGACCCCGTAGAATTTCATTTACGGGGTAGAGAGGGCTAATCAAGTAATGGTTGGGAAAACAATTTTTTTTTATCTTTTTACTCTTTTCTTGAGTTTATTTCTACAAATTATTTCCCGGAATATCCTCTCTGGGTTTACTCCCAATTTTTTATTGCTTACTGTTGTCAGTGTTTCTCTTTTTCGTGGTGCCCTTGTGGGAGAATTTTTTGGATTTGGTCTTGGGCTTCTTTCCGATAGTTTATCCCTTAATCCTTTTGGTAGTCAAGCCTTCCTTTACACTTTAGTGGGTTATCTTGCGGGTAGACAAAATGGTAAAATTGATGTGGAGAGCTCGGTAGCACAGATAGTTTTAGTCTTTTTAGCTACTTTATTTTATTTATTTGGTTTTTTTCTGTTGCTTACATTTTTTTCCCCCGGGGAAAAGAAATTAATTCTCTTTCCACAAATTTTTTTGAATATTTTTTTTACGGTACCCGTTTTCTGGTTACTGAAAAAATGGTTTAACTTATGGTCACCTCGTCGGTGACCTGGTGAGGAAGCATGGAAACAAAGGTAAATTTTTTTACTTTCCGTTTACAGCATTATTTCTTTTTTATCCTTTTTACTTTTTTTATCCTTTTGGCGTATCTTTTTTATTTACAGGTAGCGCGCGGGAAATATTTCTATCAGATTTCGGAAAATAACCGGCGGGAAATTTATCTCCAAAGTGTACCCCGGGGTATAATTTATGACCGGAGGGGTAAAATTTTAGCGGATAGTCGTCCGGTGAATGTCTTACTTTTATCTTTACAAAATTTAAATGAAGAAACACTCGGAGAGACCTTAAAACAGCTAAAAAAATTGCTTAACTTTAGCGAAAAAGAAATCCGAGAGAAAATTAACCTTGAGAAAGGGAAATTGCTCCTTCGGCTTAAAGAAGAAATTTCGCGGAAGGAAATGTTCAAACTGGAAGAAAATCGGACAAATTTGCCGGGAATAAACATCCAACAAATTGAACTAAAACGACGGTACCCGTTGAATAGTTTTGCCGCTCATGTACTTGGGTATATCGGAGAAATTGACCGTGAAGAATTAGATAAACTTTTTCTTGAAGGATACCGACTGGGTGACCTCGTTGGGAAAGAGGGGGTAGAAGCCGCCTACGATGGCTATCTGCGGGGTGAACCCGGAGGAATGGAAATTGAAGTTGATGCCCGGGGAAGACAGAAGCGAGTAATTAGAAATTTTTCCCCCGGTTTAGGAAAGAGTCTCGTACTTACTTTGGATAGTGAATTACAACAGTGTGCCGAAGAAGAATTGAGAAGTAGAGGGTGGAAAGGTGCGATTATTCTTCTTGAGCCACAGACCGGTGAAATTCTTGCCTTAGTTTCTTCCCCCGGCTACGACCCCAATGTCCTTATTGATTTTAAAAGACCTAAAAAGATTAGAGAATTACTGAACGACCCCTCTTTACCTCTGTTTAACCGGGCAATTCAAGGACTTTATCCTCCGAGTTCAGTTTTTAAGATTGTCACGGCAATTGCTGCTTTTGAAGAAAAGAAAGTTAATCTGGAGAAAGAATTTTATTGTCCCGGTTCGCTTAGCATCGGGAAATATACTTATCGTTGTTGGAAAAGGGATGGGCATGGATGGGTTTCTTTCTTTCCGGCCTTGATTCATTCCTGTGATGTATATTTTTATCTTTTAGGTTTAGAATGCGGTGCTGACCTTCTTGAGAAGTATGCAAAAAAATTTGGTTTAGATACTCTTTCCCAGATTGATTTACTGGGAGAAAAGGAAGGACTTATTCCGGGAAAAATCTGGAAAAAAAGGTCTCTGGGTGAATCTTGGTATCACGGGGATACCGTAAATTTTTCAATTGGGCAGGGGCATGTTTTACTTACCCCTTTAAGTTTGGCTAATTTAGCGGCAATTTTGGCTAACCGGGGTAAACTTTACCAGCCACACATAGTAAAAAAAATTATTGACGAAGAAAAAGTTAACCAACCAAAAATAATTTGGGAAGTTGAACCAAAAGAAATTCTTCATGTAGAGTTAAGAGAAGATACTTGGAAGATAATTAATGAAGGATTGAAAAGAGCAGTAGCGGAAGGGACAGGGCGTACTGGTGCGATTGTGGGTTTGGACATCGCGGCTAAAACAGGCACAGCCCAAAATCCTCATGGTGAAGACCATGGCTGGTTTGTTGGTTATGCGCCAGCAGAAAATCCAAAAATTGTTTTTGTTATTTTTGTTGAACACTGCGGACCGGGTGGACCAGCGGTAGCACCGCTAGCCCGGAGATTAATTCTTACTTATCTCAAAGAGAAAAATGAGCAAGGGAATACTCATTTTCTACTTACGGAAAAATGAAAGTGACGGAAGAAAAAAATTTTCTTAAATTAGTTAAACATTTTGACTGGACACTTTTTCTGGTAAGTATATTATTGACCTTAATTGGTATACTCTTTATCTATTCAGCAACTTTAACTACCGGGAAAGCGAGCCATTATTGTTGGAAACAGTTTTTTGCTTTTGGGTTAGGTCTAATTTTAATGTTCAGTTTAGTTTTTTCCCCTTACACTTTCTTTCGTGAGCATATTTATTTTCTTTTTCTTTTTTCTTGTCTGTTTCTCGGTGGTCTATTTTTTGTGGGAACAGTAGTGCATGGGACACGAGGTTGGTATAATTTGGGTTTTTTTAATTTTCAACCTACCGAATTGGCGAAAATATTTTATATTCTTGTTCTCGCTGGCTATCTGGAAAGAGAAGAAAAGAATTTAAATGAAATTCGTTATATTTTCTTACCCTTTTTTTTCACCTTTGTTTATATTGGTTTGATTCTTGCTCAACCGGATTTTTCTTCTAGTTTAGTCTTTTTACTTATTCTTCTGGTGATGTTATATTTAGCCGGAGTTAAAATTTCTTTACTTGCGGGGTTACTTTTTTATTTCTCCTTGACAATTTTTTTAGTCTTTTTTAATTGTTACCTTTCCTTATTAAAAGAAAAAACTATTTTTTTTCTTTTTTTAGAGCAGATAATCGCTCTTGATTTAGTTGGTATTTTCTTTCTTTTGGGTATTTTTGTCTTCTTATTGATAATCTATTGGTTTGGGAAGCAACTTAAGTTTTCTTTAAAAAGAAAACATTTTTTTATTTTTTATGGTTTGCTTAGTGGTTCTTTTTTTTCGGCAAAAATATTCTCTTTAGTGATTAAATCTTATCAACGACGACGTTTATTAGCTTTTCTTGACCCGGCTCTTGACCCTTTAGGTGCAGGATATAATATTTTCCAATCTAAAGTTGCTATCGGCTCAGGAAAAATTTTTGGTAAAGGTTTATTTTCCGGCACACAGGCACGGCTTGGTTTTTTACCGGAGAGGCATACGGACTTTATTTTTTCGCTGATTGGTGAAGAATGGGGATTTTTGGGCAGTTTTTTTGTTTTAATTTTATTTTTTATTCTTATTTATTGTGCTTTAAGGATTGCTCATGAAGCAAGAGACCGTTTTGGTAGTTTTTTTGCCGGCGGTATTGCTACTCTTTTCACCTTCAATTGTTTGGTAAATATTGGTATGGTGATGGGCGTAATGCCTGCGGTAGGGTTACCACTTCCTTTCTTAAGTTATGGTGGCTCTCATTTAGTAAGTGCATATATTGCCGTTGGATTTTTACTTTCGATCCATTTGCGTCGGTTTGTTCATTAAGGAGAAGTAATCACCTCAAATGAACCTAAGAAAAATTTTACCTTTAGTTAGTCATCCCTTAAGATATGTTAATCACGAGTGGAATGTGAAACCTCCACCAGAAAATTTGGAAAAACTTACCCGGGTATGTTTTTCTTTTCCTGACCTTTATGAGGTGGGAGCATCTAATTTAGGATTGAGTATTCTTTACCATGTTGTGAACCTGCGTGCTGATGCTTATGCGGAAAGGGTCTATGCTCCGGAGAAAGATTTTGCTCAAATCTTGCGTAAATATAAAATTCCGCTTTTTTCTTTAGAAACACGTACACCACTGAAAAATTTTCATCTGCTTGGTTTTTCTTTACAGTATGAGTTATGTTACACTAATGTATTGAACATTCTTGATTTAGCCGGGATTCCCCTAAAATCAACAGAGAGGGAAGAAATTTTTCCTTTAATTATTGCTGGTGGACCTTGTGTTATGGCTAATCCTGAGGTGGTGGCAGATTTTTTTGACTTTTTTGTAATTGGCGAAGGCGAGGAAGTAATAAACGAAATAGTTGAAGTGATTTCAGGTTATAGGTTACAGGTTACAGGGAAAGACAAAAAAACGTTACTTTTGGAATTAGCAAAAATACCTGGTATTTATATACCGAGTTTTTCTGAAGTCAAATACAACTTAGGTAATACAATTTTATCTATTCAACCTAAAGGAGAAGTTGCTGATGAAATTATCGCTAGGAGAGTAAATCTTGAAAATGTGTCCTATCCGACAAGACCAATTGTTCCTTATTTAGAGACAGTACACGAGCGTTTGAATATTGAAATAATGCGTGGTTGTCCCTGGGCTTGTCGTTTTTGCCAAGCAGGGTTTATTTACCATCCTTACCGTGAAAGAAGTAAAGAAAAAGTTTTATCCCTGATTGAAGAATCTTTGCCGGCTACTGGCTATGAAGAAATTGCCCTTACTGGTCTTTCCATAAGTGATCACCGTGAGATAGAGGGCTTAATAAAAATTCTCATTCAGCGTTATGGTAATAAACATTTGCGTTTAAGTTTACCTTCTTTACGCTGTGACCGTTTTTCCATTGAATTGATGAAACTGCTTGAAGAATTTCCGCAGACAACACTTACTTTTGCTCCTGAGACCGGTAGCGAAACTTTACGTGGAATTATCAAGAAAAAAATTTCGGATGAAGAAATTTTTGCCACTCTTGGCTCTGCATATAAGAATGGTTGGCGGAAGATAAAACTATATTTTATGTATGGTTTACCGAGAGAAAAAGATGAAGACCTGAGAGCAATCGTTTATTTAGCGAAAAAAATTAGAAAAGTTTATCCGCAAATAGCGCTCACTTTTACGATTTCACCTTTTGTTCCTAAGGCACAAACACCTTTCCAATGGTGTGCACAGGAGAAAATAGAAAATTTGAAAGAAAAAAGAGAATATCTCTGCCATTCGTTAGGTGGACAAGTGCGAGCACATAGTTTAGAAATGTCTTATTTGGAAGGAATATTTGCTCGTGGTGACCGTCGTTTATCTGAAGTAATTCTTTTGGCTTGGAAGAAAGGTTGTCTTTTTGACCAATGGAAAGAAAGATTAAACTTCAGTTTGTGGCTGGAAGCATTTCAAGAAGCGAGTCTTGAGCCGGAGTTTTATTTCCGGGAACGGAAAATAAACGAAATTTTTCCTTGGGAATTGCTTAATTCTACTGTTCCGCGGGAATACTTAGAGAAAGAATACCTATCCACATTAGAAGAAGTAGTCACCTCAACTGTTTGTTCTACCAAAGAAAAAGAATTTTTACCTGTTCTCAATTCATCTTTTTTCCTGATTAAACCGAGAACCAGATTTTCTCCCTTGGCTATCCAGAAAGTACGATTAAACTTTTCTCGTGATGGTGAACTATGTTTTCTTTCGCAATTAGAACAAATTAACTTTTTTCGTCATCTTTTTCGACGGGCTAATCTTCCTTTAGTTTACAGAGGTGGTTTTCAACCAATGATGAAAGTTTCTTTTGGTCCAGCAATTTCTGTAGGTTATACAAGCAAATCGGAATATGTAGATTTGGAACTCTTTCGTCGGATGGAGAGCAAAACTATTCTTGAGATGGTAATTTCTCAGTTACCTAAAGGAATGAATTTACTTTCGGTAAAAAGAATCCCTACATTTTCCGCTTCTTTGAATTCGGTAGTAAATCTTGTGGAATACGAAATTTCTTTACCTGAGGAGTTAAGGGAAAAGTCTGCGGAACAAACAATTAGACAGTTTGGACAAGAAAAAAAGATTGAAATTTATGATGAGCGTAAAAAGAAAACAATTGATGTTTATTCTTTGATTCGTGAACTTAAGATTATTGGTAGGAAAATAAAATTATTTCTCCGTTTTTATCCGCAAAGAACAGTTAAACCCGAACTAATTATCGGTAAGATATTTGCTCTTTCTCCCGAGCAAAGTAAGCAGTTAGAAATCTGCCGGGTTGCTCTTTACGAAGAAAAACCTAACGGTGAGTTGATCACTATATGAAAGAAAATAAGTTAAGCCAATACGAAAAGGATCGTCTCCTCATTGAGAAACTTACCTTTGAAATTTCTTCAATTTTGGAATTGGATAAACTCTTACCAAAAATTATGGATGCTTTCATTCAAGCGGGTCAAGTAAGCAAAGGGTCAATAATGTTATTAAATGAAGAAGGAATTTTAGAAATTAAAGAAGCGGTCGGTCTTTCCGAAAGAGCAATCAAAGAAGTGCATCTTAAACTTAGTGAAGGTATTGCTGGCAAAGTTGCCACTACTGGTAAAGCAATCTTAGTTAAGGATACCAGAAGAGATATTCTTTATAAAGATTTTCTCTTTGACCCGAAAAAAGAACGTCCCCGAGAAACACTTCTTTGTCTTCCTTTAATCTTTAAAAACCGAATCTTAGGTGTGGTAAACTTAGAAGCAAAAATAAATCATAAACCTTTCTTGCGTAATGATGAAATTTTACTTTCTATTTTAGCTAACCAAGCGGCAGTAGCGATTGCTAATGCACGACTTTATGACTCGGCAGTGACTGACGGTTTAACTGGTCTTTATGTACAGAAATATTTCCGTCTCAGTTTAACTCAGGAAATTGAACGAACAAAAAGATACCATTGCCCTTTCTCTTTATCACTCTTAGATATTGACCATTTCAAAACTTTTAATGATACTTATGGACATCAGACTGGTGACTGTGTCTTAAGAGAATTAGCGAAATTATTGAAAAGTTCAGTAAGAGTAAGTGATCTCTGTGCCCGTTACGGTGGTGAAGAATTTGCATTAATTTTACTCGAAACTGACCCCCAAGATAACTTTTATATTGGAGAGCGCTTAAGAAGAAAAATTGCCAATTTTTTCTTCACCGAAAAAAAGTTACGGCTTACCGTCTCAATCGGTATGACCAGTTATCAGGGAGAAAATAATCTCGCTACAGAAGATTTAATTAAATATGTTGACTTAGCACTTTACCAAAGCAAAAATAAAGGACGGAATCAAGTAACTATCTACGGACGAACTTAGTTTTTTGTTTTACCGAGAGATTTTTTTGTAAAATATTTATTTTTTTGTTAAAATATAAAATATGCGGATTCCTTTAATTGCCGGAAATTGGAAAATGTATAAGACGATTGCTGAAGCAGTAAATCTGACTCAAGAACTGCGGGAAAATCTTGGAGGTGTAAGTGACCGGGAAATTGTTGTCTGTCCTCCGTTTACTACTTTATTGGCAGTGAAAAATGTACTTAATGGTTCAAATATATATCTTGGAGCGCAGAATATGCACTGGGAGAAGAATGGTGCTTATACGGGTGAAATTTCACCTTTGATGCTACTTGACCTGGGTTGCCGGTATTGTATCATTGGGCATTCGGAAAGAAGAACCTATTTCAAAGAAACTGATGAAACAGTAAATAAAAAAATTAAAGCGGCAGTTAACTCAGGACTGGTACCAATTTTTTGTCTTGGGGAAACTCTTCAAGAGAGAGAAAAGAATCTTATCTTTCAGGTTGTCGAAAGACAGATTAAAAATGGTTTAACTGGATTAAGTAGTGAGCAAGTGCTACATTTAGTTCTTGCTTACGAACCAGTCTGGGCAATTGGTACCGGAAAGACCGCTAAACCGGAGCAAGCGGAAGAAGTACACCGGTTCATCCGGCATCTTTTCTCCCAACTTTACAATCAAGAGGTTGCCGAAAAAGTGCGTATTCTTTATGGCGGGTCAATTCGTCCGGACAATATAAAGGAACTAATGTCCTGTCCGAATATTGATGGGGGATTAGTTGGTGGTGCCTCTTTAGAGGCAAAAAGTTTTATCCAAATTGTTAAATATGATGAAGGATGATGCCAGCGATAAGTAAAGTCAACGATGACAGCGATAAAACCATCGTCAAAAAATCGCTGTAATCGGTTTCTAATAATCACTGTAATCAATCAGTATGATGAGGATTGCTTTAGGTAGTGACCATCGGGGATATAAAATCAAGGAAAAGATAAAGAAATATCTTCTTAATTTAGGTCATCAGGTTGAAGATTTTGGTTGTTTTTCTGAAGAATCCTCTGATTATCCGGATTATGCTTTAGTAGTTGCGGAAAATGTTGCCCAGAAAAAATTTCTTGTTGGTATACTTTTTTGTGCAACGGGTATTGGGATGTCTATTGTTGCGAATAAAATTCCGGGTATACGGGCAGCACTTTGTTTGAATAAAAAGATGGCAAAATTTTCGCGTGAACATAATCAGGCGAATGTGCTTTGTCTTCCGGCGGATGAGGTGATTACCTCTTTTCTTTCTTTAAAAGAGATAAAACAAATTATTAAAACATGGTTAAAGACAAATTTTCTTGGTGAGCGACACCTGCGCCGGGTAAAGAAAATTCTGGAAATTGAAAAAAAATATTTAAAGAGATAATTACCTCAAGAGGTAAATCTCTAATGAAAAAAAATTTATTTCTGTTTACAATTTTAGTTTTTATTTTTAAGGGATTACTTTTTGCTGAAGAGGTGAGTACCTCTGAAGAGCAGTCTTCTTTTGAGAAAGGGTTACTTCTCGTTAATACTGGACAATATCAGTTAGCAATTGAAGAACTGAAGAAAGTTATTGAGTTGACACCCGAACATACTACTGCTTGTTTTCTTCTTGGGATATGTTATACAGAACTCGGTAAATATGATGAAGCAATATTATTTTTGGAAAAGATAAAAGATAATTTTTCGCAATCCGAAGTTCTCTATTACAGTTTGGCTTTACTTTATGAGAAGAAAGAAAAATGGCAAGAGGCATATGATTCTTGGCAAAAGGTAAACCTTTTGACCAAAAATAAAGAAATGAAAGAAATGGTGCGTAAACATTTGAAACAAATTGAAGAATATCTTAAAAAATAACCCTTCAGCAAGTTCCCTTCAGCAAGTTCAGGGTCTGAGTTAACCGAAGAAAGGGTCATAGTGAGTAAATCGAACTATGAAAAAATTTTTACTCTCTACTCTTCTCTCTCTACTATTTACTGTCTTAATTGCTTGTGCACCAACTCGGTTAGCAATCAAGCGAAGTTATGATTTTTCTAAAATTAAGATAATTGGGGTAGGTGCGTTCAGTGGAGAAGGAGAATCCGGGGGAATTGTCCAGGAAGAATTTATTCGACAGTTTTTAAGAAAAGGATTTGTAGTAAAAACAATTAAGGAAGGTGAAGCAGAAGGAGAAATTGATGTTTTGGTTAGCGGGGCAGTAGTCAGATATCAACCGGAACGCAAATTTTTAGTATATTTAGGGGAAAAGACCACTGACCAGAAAATAATTATTTATCCGTCTTTGACGGAAATTAGCGGAACTTACGGCTATATCTGGGGGAAAATTGCGGGCTTAGAAGGAAGTCAAATTTTAATTACTAATGCAACAATTGGTATTGCGGCAAAAATGATTGATTTAAAATCCAGTGAGGTCATCTGGGCGGATTCTTATACTTACGAAGCGCTGGATATTCAAACTGCTACCGGAAATGTAGTCCGTTATTTTCTCCGCTCTTTACGTAAATATTGGAGAGAACTCCGCTAAAAAGAGAAGAGCAAATATGCCAAAAAAAGATTCTTCTAAAGAAAAATCTTTCTGGGAACTAAAACTTAATCCGAATTATACATTTGACGAATTTATTGTTGGTCCGAATAATCGTTTTGTCCATTCCGCCGCTTTAGCCATTGCCGAAAATATTGGTAAAGTATATAATCCTTTTTTCATTTACGGTGGTGTCGGTTTAGGAAAAACACATCTGATGCAAGCAATTGGTCATCATGCACGAAATAAGAATTCGGAAACTAAGATTCTTTATGTTACAACTGAAAAATTTACTTCCGAAGTGATTGAAGCAATTAGAAAAAGTGAAATCCAATCTTTCCGTAACCGTTACCGGGGTTTAGATTTACTTTTAGTTGATGATGTACAATTTCTTGCGGAGTCGGAATCTACCCAGGAAGAATTTTTTCATACTTTTAATATACTTTATGAAAATGGGAAACAAATTGTGCTTACTTCTGACCATCCACCGAAACAGTTAACCTTACTTGAGGACCGTGTTCGTTCAAGGTTTGAATGGGGTTTAATTGCCGATATTAAACCGCCAAATTTAGAAACTCGGGTTGCTATTCTGAAAAAGAAAAGCGAACATGAAAATATGGAATTAAGCGAAGAAATATTTAAGTTTATTGCCACGAAACTGGTCTCCAATATTCGTGAGTTGGAAGGTTTCTTAAAAAGGTTATCTGCTTTTGCCAAGATTAACAAGCGGAAAATAGATATGGTTTTGGTAAAAGAACTAATCGTTGGACTTATTCCTGAAGAGGAAGTAGCACCAGGGGTGGTACCACAACCTGTAGTGGGTACCCAGTCATCGGTAGCGGTTCCCAAAGAAATTTCACCTCCCAAAATTTCACCTCCAGAGGTTGCTCTTGAGATGGTTCCCGTAGAAGTTGCTTTCTTTTATCCTGAAGATAGGGGTGTGGATTTACAAACATTAAAAAATAAATTTGCTGAAGTGGTCAAAAAACATAAATTAAAATTTCGTCTGGAGTCAGTATTTGAAAAGGAATACAGTCCTAAAGGTAAAATTAATTATGCTTTCTTTACGGAATTATGTAGAACGAATAAAGTAAATCTTGCCATTGTTCTCGGTCCACCGCCAGATAGCCCAGTAAAAGAAGCTGAATTTTCGTTGCATTTATCTACCTTAATGGAAACCGAGAAAATCTCTTTCCTTTTTATTCCTTATAAAGATTTAAACCGTGAACATCGATATTTGAATCTTGCTTTAGATATAACTTTAATTAAACATGAAGTGGAACAATAATGGATAATTACAAAAGTAACGAATACCTTCGTCTAAAAGACACTGCTCAACAAATCCGTCGGGATGTGATTACGATAATCACTGAAGCAAGAAGTGGACATCCGGGTGGTTCGTTATCAATGGTAGATATTCTCACTGTCCTTTATTTTAAACAGATGCGGCATAATCCGAAAAATCCGCAATGGGAAGAGCGTGACCGGTTTATTCTTTCTAAGGGGCATGGTTGTTCTGCATGGTATTCTTGTTTAGCCCGGGCTGGATATTTTCCACCAGATGAATTGTTAACTTTTCGTAAATTAGGTACTCGTCTCCAAGGACATCCAGCATTAGATAAAGGTCTGCCGGGTATAGAAAATACCAGTGGTTCCTTAGGGCAGGGTTTATCTATTGCCTGTGGTATCGCTTTAGCCGGACGTTTAGATAAAAAAGATTATCGGGTTTATTGTATGTTAGGTGACGGCGAACTTGATGAAGGACAGGTCTGGGAAGCAGTGCTTACTGCCAGTCATTATAAATTAGATAACCTCTGTGCGATTGTTGATAATAACGGTTTCCAACTTGACGGTAAACTTGAGGAAATAAAAAATATTACTCCTTTAGTGGCTAAATGGCGGGCATTTGGCTGGAAGACAATTGAAATTGATGGACATAATTATAAGGAGATAGATGATGCTTTTGAAGAGGCAAGAAAAATTAAAGATTATCCAACGGTAATTATTGCTCGGACAATTAAAGGTAAAGGTGTATCTTTTATGGAAGGAGATAATCAATGGCACGGCAAAGCACCGACCAAGGAACAAGCGGAGAAAGCGATCCGGGAGCTACTTTAGAAATTAAAGAGGCGGTGAGCACTGCCCCGCAAACAGTTATTGTTACCAAGAAGGCAACCCGTGATGGTTATGGCGAAGCACTCCTTATTCTTGGAGAAAAAAATCCCAAGGTAGTAGTGTTGGATGCGGATACTGCTTCCTCAACCCGGACAAATGTCTTTGCCAAAAAATTTCCAGACCGTTTTTTTAATGTTGGCGTTTCCGAACATGATTTAATTGGTATTGCTGCGGGATTAGCGGCGACAGGGAAGATACCTTTTGCTACCGCCTATAGTATTTTTATTACCGGTAAAGGTTGGGACCAAATCCGTCATTCAGTATGCTATTCAAATCTAAATGTAAAAATTGTTGGTACTCATGCCGGTTTGATTACCGGTGCAGATGGTGTTACTCATCAAGCCTTGGAAGATATCGCTATTTTACGTTGTTTACCAAGGATGAAAATTATTGTTCCCTGTGATGCAATAGAAGCAAAAAAAGCGACCTTGACGGCAGCCGAAATCTATGGTCCAGTATATTTGAGATTAACTCGTGAACCTGTCCCGGTCATTACTGAGGAATCTACACCCTTTGTAATCGGTAAAGCAAATATTCTCCGTAAAGGGGACGATTTAGCAATTGTTGCCTGTGGAAGTATGGTCTGGGAATCATTGCAAGCAGCAGAAATTTTATCCCAAGAAGGTATTCAGACAAGAGTGATTAATCTGCATACAATTAAACCGATTGATGAAGAAACAATCGTCACGGCGGCTAAAAAATGTGGTGCGATTGTTACGGTTGAAGAACATCAAATTTATGGTGGTCTGGGTAGTGCGATTAGTGAAGTAGTAGTAAAAAATTTTCCTGTTCCGATAGAGATGGTGGGTATGAAAGATAGATTTGGTGAATCCGGTGAAGCCGAAGAGTTACTCCGTACTTATGGATTAAAAGCAGCAAATATTGTTTCTATATGTAGAAATGTTTTGAAAAGAAAAAAAGATACATGATTACACGGATTTCTAAAAGTAATTACACCGATATCTCATTGGCATTTAATCGGTGTAATCTTATTTTTGTATCTGTGTAATCAGGTATAATGAATTTATACCAGAGGGGGTTTTTGAGAAAAAATTGGCAAAAGTGACACCACAAGCAAAAATTGGCATTATTGGGGGTAGTGGACTTTATGAAATTGAAGGTTTAGAAAAGGTTAAAGAAGTGAAAATTGCTACACCTTTTGGTGAACCTTCTGATAAAATTATTCTTGGTCGTTTGGAAGGGATAAAATGTGCTTTTTTAGCAAGACATGGACGCGGACATCGGATTATTCCTGCAGAAATAAATTCACGAGCGAATATTTATGCCTTTAAAAAACTTGGCGTAGAACAAATTATTGCTCTTTCTGCCTGTGGTTCGTTAAAAGAAGAAATCCGTCCACGGGATTTGGTTATCCCCGACCAACTTTTTGACCGGACAAAGATGCGTTTTTCCAGTTTTTTTACTTCCGGTTTAGTTGGACATATTGGTTTTGCTCATCCTTTCTGTAACAAACTTTCTCTTCATCTTTATCAAGCGGCAAAATCTTTAAATCTCTCTGTTTATCTTGGTGGAACTTATGTCTGTATTGAAGGACCACAGTTTTCTACAAAAGCAGAATCAGCAGTGAACCGTCTGCTTGGTTTTTCAATTATTGGAATGACTGCTTTACCGGAAGCAAAACTTGCTCGTGAGGCGGAGATTTGTTATGCAATTGTTGGTTTAGTTACCGATTACGATGTCTGGAAAGAAGAAGAACATGTCACCATTGAGACAGTCCTCGACAATATGAAAGCGAATGTAGAAAATGTGAAAAAACTGATTAAAACGGTCTTACCTAAATTAGAGAGAAAGCGTAACTGTGAATGTGCAACTGCCTTAAAATATGCAATCATTACGACAAAAGAGAAAATGGATAAAAAGGTTTATAACAATTTAAAACTTTTAATTGGGAAATACATTTCCTTATAAATCAAAATTCAAAATTTTGTCAGATGAGAGATATTTTGGTTGTTGGCTCAGTAGCACTGGATACGGTAAGAACACCTTTTGGCGAAGTTCAGGAAGCACTCGGTGGCTCAGCAGTATATTTTTCTTTAGCGGCAAGTTTTTTTACTCAGGTTAAATTAGTAGCAGTTGTCGGTGAAGATTTTCCGCAAGAGTACATTGAATTTTTAAAATCACGCGGGATTGACTTGAAAGGTTTGAAAAAAATTCCCGGCGGGAAAACTTTTCGTTGGAAAGGTGAATACAGTTACAATTTGAACGAAGCAAAGACTATAGAAACACAACTTAATGTTTTTGAAAATTTTCAACCTGAATTACCTGAAGATTATAAAAAGAGCAAATATATTTTCTTAGCTAATATTGATCCTGGACTACAGAATAAAGTCCTTGAACAAGTAAAAAAACCACAATTAGTTGTATGTGATACAATGAATTATTGGATTGAAAATAAACCTGGAGAATTGGAAGAATTACTTGAGAAAATAGACATCTTGGTAATCAATGAAGCAGAAACAAGACAATTTTCCGGTGAGGCAAACTTAGTGAAAGCGGCACAGAAAATTTTATCTTACGGACTGAGTGCACTCATTGTTAAACGTGGTGAATATGGTGCATTGTATTTTACTGACAATTCAATATTTTCTGCTCCTGGTTATCCTTTAGAATTCGTTTATGACCCTACTGGTGCAGGAGACAGTTTTGCTGGCGGTTTCCTTGGTTACTTAGCAAAAAATAGGAAAGTTAATGAGCGTAACATCCGGCAGGCAATAATTTTTGGTAGTGTCCTTGCCTCTTTTGATGTGGAGGATTTTAGTATCAGCCGATTAAAAAATTTAACTTATCGTGAAATCAAAAAACGATTTCATGCTTTCAAAAAACTAACCCATTTTGAACCCGTATAACACGAATAATATGAGTTTTAACGAATATCACGAGTAATTCATTTCCCGAAAAATTTTGACCGCTAATATCGGTCACCTTTTCTACCTCTTCGGTAGACTATAGGGGAGGTAGTCGGTGACTTGCCGATGAGGCAGGAGAAGGTATTGGCGGTTTTTTTTATTTCAAATGCTTGAATTTGATAGGGAAAGGTAGTAAAATTGGTGAAATAGTGAATTAGTTAGGGAATGGTTGAACACTATTCCACTATTGTACTGTCTTATGGAATCAATAACTCATGCCCTATCCGGGGTAGTGGTTTCTACCCTCGGTATTAAACAAAGGTTTGGTTCTTCAGGAGTCTTTTTCTTTGTCCTGGCTACTGTTTTCCCAGATATTGATTTTATCTTTGGACTTTTTACCCGTTCAATTTATGTCCGATTTCATCGTGGGTTTACTCATTCTTTTATCTGGCTCCCATTATTTTCGCTTTTTCTCTGCTTCATATTTCAATTTTTCACCACGAAAATAAATTTTAAAAGTCTTTATCTTATCTGTTTTTTGGGAATGACAACGCATATTATGTTTGACTTATTAAATTCCTACGGAACTTTGATATTTTTGCCTTTCACTTCCAAGCAATACTCTTTAGATTTGGATATTATCCTTGATGCTTTCTTTATTCTTCCTTTATTTTTAGGTGTTGTTGCTCTCTGGCTTTTTCCTGCTTCTCAAAGAAAGATAGGAGCAATCGTTATTTTTATTTTAGTTTTAGGAGTTTTTCTTCGTTTAAGTCAGAAGCAGAAAGCTATGAATCTTGTCGGAGATCCCGCTAACCCAGCCCCTGCGTGCAGAGGCTGGGCTAAAGCGGTGACAAGAAAAGTTGAGCCGGATAGGAAAATAAATATTTTCCCTTCCGGGATAAACGCTATCTATAACCCATTCCTCTGGCGGGTGGCAGTTCTTTGTGGGGAAAACTATAATGTGTTTGATATTGATACTCTGAAAAGCAAATTTAGCCCTTTGGAACAAGTCCCTTATCCTCGTGAACAGTTAGCTAAATTTACCTCAAAATCAAAGGCATTAAGACATTTTCTCAACTGGGCAAGATTTCCTTTTGGTAGGATAGAAGAAAGCGGAGAACAGATCATAATAAAATTGAGTGACCTGAGATTTAGACATAGTCACCTCATCAGTGACCCGCTGAAAAGGCGTGAAGAAAAAGAGAAGTTCGTTCTTATATCTCAATTAAGCAAAGATGGAAATGTAATTTCAGAAAAGTTCATTTTCCAAGGACAGGAGTGAAAATTGACAAAAATTCAGAAATTCTCCAAAGGACAAATTTATATTTTCAGCGGGATGGTTAATTTTCGTATTGAAAAAGGTAAAATTCTCGCGATCGGTAAAGAAGTTCACCCACCGGAGGAAATTAGTATTCCTTGGGGTAAAAAAATTCCTGTAGAAGTTTTTGAGGATGCAGAAATTGACTTAGAAATTGGGGAAAATGGGTTTGTTGAAGAAATTTTTTCTCCGACTGTTCCTCAGGATTGGGATGAATTTATTCAACGCTCTATCCAGGAAAAACCTAAAAGAATAACTGTATTCGGTGAAATTGATACTGGCAAGACTTTTTTTACTACCTATTTAGCAAACAAACTATTCAAGGAAAAAGTTAAAATTGCAATCCTTGATTGTGATGTTGGGCAATCGGATATCGGTCCACCCGGGACGATTGGTTTAGCAACTTTAGAGGAACCGGTGGTATTTCTTTCCGCATTAAAACCTTCGGCAATATATTTTGTTGGCGACTATTCCCCGGCAAGTGTCCTTCCTGATTATTTTTCAGGGATGAAAAAATTAGCCGAGAAAGGGCTATCTCTATCCGAAATTTTAATTATTGATACCCCGGGTTGGGTTCACGGTGAAGAAGGACAAAGGTTTACACTTACTGAGTTGGGAATGCTTACTCCAGAAGTAGCGGTTCTCCTTGAACGGGATAAAGAACTGGATTATCTTGCTAAAAACTATCCCGGAGAAAAAATTATTCGTCTACAAGTTCCCAAAGAAGTGGCACTAAAAAATCCAAACCAGCGAAAAAATCTACGTGAAGTATTAAGTAAAAAATATTTTCAAAATGCAAAAGAAATAGAATTCTTTCTTGGAGAAATTTTAAAGGAGGAAACTTTGTTAGGAGAGAAAAATAGAAAAGAAGGACTCCTTGTCGGACTGCTCAATGAAGAAAGGGATTGTTTAGGTTTAGGAATTATCCGAGGAATTGATTACGCACAAGGAAGGATATCTATTCTTACCCCTTTTCATAAGAAAGAAAATGTTAAGATTATGCAGTTTGGCTTAATATATCTTAATCCTGATGGCAGTGAGATGTCTGGTGACGTCTTTGACTCAAATCTGTATAATCGTCCTCTAAAATCGGTTGTAATTATTCCACCGCCTCAGCGGGGTCTCCGACTAAAATAATGCTTATCCGTGAACTTTTAGAAAAAGAAGAGAAAGAACACCTATCACCTTATGCTCAACTTTCCACAAATACGCGTGGACGGACTAAACCAGAAGAAGAATGTCCGGTACGCACCTGTTATCAGAAAGATAAAGACCGTATCTTACATTCCCTTTCTTTCCGTCTTTTAAAATATAAAACTAATGTTTTTCTTTCTACTACTGGAGAAAAATTTCGTACCCGTCTAACCCATACGCTTGAGGTTAGCCAGATTGCCCGCACAATTGCGCGTGCTTTACGTCTAAATGAAGATTTAACTGAAGCGATTGCTTTAGGACATGATTTGGGGCATACACCTTTCGGGCATATTGGCGAAAAAATCTTAGACCGTCTTGCTAAAAGAGGTAATCACCTCAAAGGGTTTCATCATGCGGAACAGTCCTTACGGGTAGTTGACCTTTTAGAAAAAAATGGTAAAGGTTTAAATTTAACTTACGAGGTGCGTGATGGTATACTTAAACATGCAAAAAGAAGAAAAATGAATTATGAAATATACGAGGAATTCCTAGGCGAGCCCAATCATCCAATAACTTTAGAAGGCGAGATTGTTCAGTTTGCTGACTGGATTGCTTATATCAATCATGATATTGATGATGCAATCAATATGGGATTGCTTAAAGGAGAAGGTTTACCTCGTGAGCCAACCAAGATTTTAGGTAATTCGCATGCTAAACGGATTGATACAATGGTGAAGAGTATTATTGAGAATAGTAACAAAAAAATACAAATGTCCCTGGAAGTAATGAAAGCAACTGCTACTTTGCGTGAATTTCTTTTTCAAAAAGTTTACACTTTACCACCGATTGCCGGTGAAGAGAAAAGAGCAAGTGAAATTCTTACTAAATTATTTGAGTATTACTTAAACAATTTTGATTTGGTTTTAAAAGAAATGCCTTGGATAAAAAAATTAAGTCCGCCTACAGCGGATGAAAATAATCAAGGTATACATCAGAGTGGTGTATACCAGGCAAGATTTGTGATTGATTTTCTTGCTTCTTTAACTGATGCGAAAGCAATAGAATTATATTCAATGTTGGATAGTTTACTGGTTGGATAGTTAGATGGAGGAGGAAGAAGATGAAAACTGGATTGGTTTTAAGTGGTGGTGGAGCAAAAGGTGCATTTCAGGTAGGTGCACTTGACTACTTGATTAACGAAAAAAAGGTTAACTTTGAGATTATTTGTGGTGTTTCCGTAGGTGCACTCAATGCTTCAATGGTTGCTCAGGGCGATTTTAATACCTTAAAAAAAATTTGGTTAGAGATAAAATCGCAACGCGATATTTTTCGCGAGCGTCTTTTTGGTATACTTGGTGGACTTTTTGGTGCGGATAGTGTCTATTGTAATCGTCCTTTATGGAAAAAAATTAACCTTTATGTTAATCCGGAGAAAATAAAGAATTCGGGCAAGGAATTACGCGTCGGGACGGTCTCTTTACAGACTGGTGAATATATTTCAGTTAACCAGCATTTCCCGGACTTAAAAAAATGGATTTTAGCCAGTACGGCAATCCCGGTAACTTTTGAGCCGATGAATTTGAAGGGAGAACAGTTTATTGATGGTGGAGTGCGAGATATTACCCCTCTTTCTACGGCAATTGAACTCGGTGCAGAAAGAATTTTTGTCATTCTTGCTTCACCAGTGAATGTACGCCAACATCCCGAGAAAGAATATCGTAGTTTAATGGAAATCGGTGTAAGAAGTTTAGATATTGTCCTTGCTGAAGTTTGTGCCAATGATTTGAGAATTGCCGAAATGGTTAATGCGAATATTCGTTCTTGGAATAAGTTAAAGAAAAAAGTAGAAACCCTGGGATACCGACTTAAGGATTTCTATGACGGTATTGATTTTATTCATGAAAAACATCGCGAGATAGAATTTATTGATATCATCCCCGAAGAAGAAATTATTGGTACTCTTGAGTTTAATCCTGGAAAAATTCGTCAAGCAATCTCCGCCGGCTACAGCGAAGCAAAAAAAGTCTACCCTTAAAAACAATTATTGTTTTAACCACAAAATTTACCCCGTTAGAAATGGTGTCCCGCAATACGGGATTTCTAACGGGGTTGACCCAAGCAAGTCAATTCAGGCACCGGGTTCTAAATTCTGTTATGAAAAAAGAAGGCTTGTTTTTTCTTAGGGTTTATGTTATAATTAGACTAAGTTAAGTGCCAGTAAGGAGGTATAAAATATGCGATACAAAATAGTCTTAGAACCCCAGCCGGAAGGTGGTTACACGGTATTTGTTCCGGAGCTACCTGATGTAATTACTGAGGGAGATACAAAGGAAGAAGCGATTACTAATGTTAAAGATGCAATTGAAGGTTATCTTCAGGTCGTTAAGGAAATGGGATGGCCTGTTCCCAAAGTTGAAGAAGAAATAGTTGAGGTGGCGGGTTGAGTGACAAACCGCCGGCACTCAAGCCAAAACAAGTTATCCGTATCCTTGAGAAAGCAGGTTGGTATATCAAAAGACAAACAGGGAGTCATGTTATAATGGTCAATGAAAAACTGAAAAAAGTTATGCCCATACCATATCACAATAAAGATTTAAAGACTGGTACTCTACACGGAATTATTAAACGGTCTGGTTTAACAAAAGAAGAATTTCTAAAATTGAAATAATTAGTTCAGTGACATACTGAAGTATTAGGTTGAGATATACTTTTTAAGAGGGTTTCTTAGAAGTGAAAAATAGCAAACCAAACAATACCTGAATTTCCTTTACTCTGAGTGGAATCTAAGGGGAGGAAGTTCAGGTTTTTTGTTTTCTTTTTATTCCTCTACCCTTGCGGGAGAGGACGAAGGTGAGGGGTAGAGGTAGTTGAGGGGTTTACCCCGTGGACGAAAGTCTTTACGGGATTGCCCCAAGCAAGTCAAGTTAGTCAAGTCAGGAATGAACTAATTAGGTTTTCTTGTTTTGTCCCCCGGCATGAATCTACACCTTGATAAATGTTTTCATATTTTGTAAAATAACTTTTGAATTAAGCTTTTGACTTGGTGGTAAAATTATGAAGGAACTTAAAGAATTAAAGGAAATTATCCAGCAACACAAACAAATTTTGGAAGAAAGGTATAAAGTAAAAAATATTGCCGTGTTCGGTTCCTATGTCCGAGGTGAACAAACAGAAATAAGTGACCTTGATATTTTAGTAGAGTTCAAAGAACCTGTAGGATTCCTTTTTATTCATCTTGCTGACTTTTTGGAGGAGATATTAGGTGTCAAGGTTGATTTACTAACCCCTGATGCAATTAAACCAAACAGGAGAAAATATATAATGGAGAATTTAGTTTATGTCTAAGAGAGAATGGAAATTATTTGTAGAAGATGTTTTAGAGTCCATTGAATTAATTGAAAAATACATAAAAGGTATGAAAAATGAAGATTTTATCAATGACCGAAAAACAACCGATGCAGTTGTCAGAAATTTGGAAATAATTGGTGAAGCTTCAAAGTATATACCTGAGGAGGTGAAAGAAAGATATCCGGATATTGACTGGAAAGGGGTAATTGGACTTAGAAACAGAATTACCCATGAATATTTTGGTATTAGTCTGAGAATTGTCTGGGATATTGTTAAGCAGGAACTTCCAAAGTTAAAAGAACAAATGAAAAAAACTTTAGTTGGATAAATAAAAATTAGCAAATTCGTGAATATTCATCAACTATATTTGAGTTATTCATATCAAAAAGTGAAAAATAGCAAAACTCAAACCTAAGAAAACCTGAATTTTCTGAACCTTGAAAGAGAGTGAGGAAGTTCAGGTTTTTTTGTTTAAATGCCAAAACGCAAAATCCCGACGACACGTCGGGACGCAAAAGACACGAAATTTACCCCGACGATACGTCGGGGTTTACCCCGTAGACGAAAGTCTTTACGGGATTGCCCCAAGCAAGTCAATTTAGTCAAGTCGGGTGCTGAATTCAATAACTCTGATATACTGTAGCAAAGGTCTGCATCTTAGTTGCGGGTATCATCAGAGCAACGGAATTTAATCGGTAGACCATGACCTATGGGGAAGAAGTATTTTGGGAATAGAATTTCTAATGGAGGTAGAATTTGTTTAATCCAAAATTTCAAATAACACCGGAAATCAACCTTGCCATAACAGAAATTGAGCGGGTGCGTGGCTTTCTTGATGCAATCAAGATAAAAGAAACGTGGTTTTCTGAAATGCAAGAAGAGGCACTAAGAGAAGAATCCCACTATTCAACTCATATTGAAGGGACTAATATAACATTGGAACAAGCAAAAAGAATTTTTGAAGGAAAGAAAGTACCGGGAGTATCAATTGACGTTCAGAAAGAACTTAAGAATTATCGCAAAGCGTTAAACTTTGTATCAAAATATCTTGGCAAAGAAGACCCGATTACCGAAGGACTTATCAGGGAGATACATAAGATTTTGGTGAAAAATGTTCGCGGGGATAATGCCGACCCAGGGAATTATAGGAAAATTCAAAACTATATTGTCAATTATGCTACCAAAGAAATCATTTATACACCACCGCCGGCAATAGAAGTCCCAATTCTAATGCGGGAATTGGTTGACTGGATTAACGATAAGGAAAAAGAGAGTTCTCCAATCCTTGTTTCGGGGATTGCTCAGTTCCAATTTGAGCATATCCATCCATTTTTGGATGGGAATGGTAGGACGGGACGTCTTCTCTCCACATTAATACTTTACAAGACAGGATATGATTTCAAACGACTTTTCAAATTATCTGAGTATTACGACAAAAACCGCCCTGCATATTATTCAGCATTACAATCAGTTAGAAAAAACAATATGGATATGACGCAGTGGCTTGAATATTTTACTAATGGTTTAAAGATGCAGATGTTGGAAGTAAAAGAAAAAGGTGAAAAAATAATCAGGAAGGAAGCCATATTTGAGAAAGCAAAAGCACTGGGTCTCAAGGAGCGACACAAAAAGGTGCTTCTTTATCTTGTTGAAGAAAAAGATATTTCCAGAGCCGAATATGTAAAACTATTTAAAGTTTCTCTACGCACAGCCAATTACGATTTAGAACACCTTGAGAAAACGGGTTTGATTGAAAAGAAGGGGGTGGGACGGGCTATACGGTATTCGTTAGTCTTACCATCTGAAAAATGACAAATAGTTGCACGCAAATTGCACGCAAATTGCACGCAAATTTGGTCTTTTCAATCCCTTCTCCCCTCCAGGGAGAAGAAAAAAGATGAGGAGTTCACCTAATATCTCCTCTCCCTTGGGGGAGAGGACGAAGGTGAGGGGTAGAGGTAGTTGAGGGGTTTACCCCGTGGACGAAAGTCTTTACGGGGTTGACCCGAGCAAGTCAATTTACCCCGCACCTTTACCCGGGGGGTGTTGGTAACCTGCGGTCATCCAAATTTTAGGGAGCATCAATATTTTGAGTAAAGGTGCGGGGTTTAGTCAATTCAGGCAAGAATTGGTATCTTGACTTTACCTGGCGTCTGTGTTATACTTAAATCTAAACTGAACTAATTCACACCGGAGGTGAAAAAATGTCAAGCAATGTTACCATTGAAGCAAGTAAAGTGAAAGAGTGGGTTAGCGAATTTACTGAAGAAAAATTGATTGAACTGCTTGGAGACCCGGATGTTAACAAAGAACTTAAAGAAGAGGTAAAAAAAAGACTGAAAAAATCATTTGCGGAAGAAGAAAAAGGGGCAAGAGGTGTGCCAGCGAGTAAAGTTGCGGAAAAACTTGGACTGAAATGGTGAGAAATGTTTACTGTTGAACTCAGACCAGAAGCGATATCTGATTTAGAAAGACTTGACAAACCGGTTGCTCAAAGAATACTCAGCAAACTAAAATGGTTCTCAGAAAATTTTGAAATGATGACTCCACTTGTTCTTCGTGGACATTGGAAAGGAAAATACAAACTTGTCGTAGGTGACTATAGAGTAATTTATACCGTAAACTATGCCGAAAAACGAATTACTGTTCATTTAATTGGACACAGAAAAGAAATCTACAGATAAAAGAAGAAATTTTAGGATTTAAACTTGGAGTGTCTCTTGGAAGTGAAAAGTATCGCAGTTGAATTTAAACAAACCTGAATTTCTTAATTTTGAAAAAAGTAAGGGAATTTAGGTTTTTTTATTTTTACTCCTCTCCTCCTTGCCCCGTATCAATTAATTGGTGCGGGGTTGAGGGAGAAGGAAGGATGAGGGGGGTAAGTCAGGGATAGTGAATATTCCGCAAAAGACACAAAATTTACCCCGTAGATTGGAAATCTTTACGGGGTTGACCCGAGCAAGTCAATTTACCCCGCTCCTTTGCCCGGGGAGGTGTTGGTAACCTGCGGTCATCCAAATTTTAGGGAGTATTAATATTTTGAGCAAAGGGGCGGGGTTTAGTCAAATCAGGCACGGAATCCCAAATGTTGATTCCCAATGCAAAAAAAGTTAAAATAATATAATAGATTCAAAACGAAGCGCTTCAGTTGTTCTAGTTATACGTAATTGGTCGCTCTAAAAGAAGATGAAAAACGTGAAGAAAAAAGAAACAACCATCATTGAAGGTGAAACCATTGAAATTAAAGGTTCTCTGGCTCGACATGAAATTGTGAGAAAAGTTATAAACATATTTATTGATGCAGAAAACCAGCAGAGAGGGAAAGGGGTAAAATTCCGTTATCCTGTTGAGAATTTATCAATTAACAAGCAACTTTTTATTTTCAGACCAGGTGGACTAAATAAATGGAACTTTGATTTTAAGGTAGAAGTGTTAGAAGAATTTGGATTAGGTAAAGGAACACACGATGAGATTATTTTAGACCTTCAAAATAAAAAACAGGAAAATCCACAAAAATTTATTATGTTATTGCAAGCTATCACCGCACTGTACAACTGCTCAGAAAATGATGTTGACCGACTGCTGGAAAATTATCCTGATTTACAAAGACAATTTCAGACGGGTGCAAAGGTTGATGTTCTTTTGAAAATAGTAAAATGGATGTTTATTATGGAAGATATTGTTTACTGGAATTATCAAGGACGATCAATGTTATATAATGCGTTAAAGGAAATATAGATGCAAGTTAAAAACAATATTGAAGATTACTTAAACAAAGTTTTTCTAAAGGACATCATGGAACTCTTAAAAGAGTTACCCGACAGATGCGTTGATATGGTCTACGGTGACCCAGATTATAATGTTGGAATAAAATATGGAGATAAATCTTATACCAAGACTTTCGACGAGTATATTGAGTGGTATATTGAATTAGCGAAAGAATCTCTGAGGGTTCTTAAAGATACCGGGAATATGTTTTTAATCAACTATCCAAAACAAAATGCGTATCTGCGGGTTAAATATTTGGATGAAGTTTGTTATGAAGTTTCAGATTATGTCTGGACATATAACACAAATGTGGGACACTCTCCCTATCGTTTTACTACTGCTCATAGGAGTATTTTGCATTGTAGAAAGACAGCAAATAATAAATTCTATAAGGAAAATGTGGCAGTTCCATATAAAAATCCTACTGACAAACGAATATTACGAAACATAGCCAATGGTTCAAAAGGAAGAATGCCATATGATTGGTTTTATTTTGATTTAGTGAAGAATGTAAGCAGAGAGAAAACATTTCACGCCTGCCAGATTCCACAAAAACTTTCTGAAATGTTAATCAAATCTTGCACTACGCCTAAGGATGTTGTTTTGATTCTTTTCGGCGGGAGTGGCTCAGAAATAGAAATCTGCAAAGTTCTTAATAGGCAGTATATCTCTGCCGAGATTGACGAGAAATACTACAAAATGATTATGGACAGACTAAATAAAGGAAAAATTGAAGAGAAATATCGGCTAAGCATAAAAAAATATGAAATCAAAAATATAGAAGCGCAACTTACACTTCTTGAAGAACAAAAAGAATATTTAGTGAAAAAAGATAAAAAATAAAAGGTAAGCGTGATGGTGTCGGACTTGAAATTTTCAAATTTATTTAATTATTTAATGAAATTGTTTTATGCTAAAAAGATTAAAAAATTCAAGTCTGGCACATATTTCTTAATATTTCTTAATCCACCAATCAGAGTTTAGTCAAGTCAGGCACTGAATACCAAAACGAATGAATGTGTTACTGCAAGACCTAACCCCGAACCCCCTTCTATCCATCCTTAGTGCTGTTGGATCATTTCTATTAGGCGTTTCAATCCTTGCAACAGGAGCAGCATGGATATGGGAACATGTTTTTAGGAATTATTTTAATAGGTATAAACTTGATTTTGGACATGATGGAAATTGGATTCAGCAGAATGTATACGATATCGTTAAACAATTTGAGGATAAATGCATGTTTACTTATGGAACTTTATACTGCTTCAAAATAATAAACAAAGGGACTACCCACGATTACATATATCGGGCGGAACTTAATAATAGAAAAAGTAAAATAATTGATATTTCAACTAATTGCATATTAACAGGGACAAACTATCAAAATGAAAATTTGCCGCATAGATTAAACTCCCTTCAAGGGGAAGTATGGTTTGCTGTGGCGAAAGACGTGGATTTCATTAACGTTAAAGAACCGATATTGACTATTTATACGGCTGCAAGGAAATATGATTTAATAATTTCTAACAATATGTTCGTAATCTCAAAAAAACAAGGTTAATTATCCCTCCCCAAGCACTATTAGGAAAAGGGGGACGTTTGTACCAGCTCAATATCGGAGGACGCGTCAGACTTAAAATTTTCAAATTTCAAGGTATGCGTGAGGGGGGGTCGTGTCTTGACATTTGACATTCACGGTAAAGAAGTTGGGGACGGTCTTCCCTGATATAATGTAATGCCACCTGTCCGGATTAAAATCGAGAAACGCGAGAAACGTGTCGGACTTGAAATTTTTAAATTTCAAGGTATGCAACCGTTATCACCGCGTAGGTGATAACCGTCAAAAACGTGGAGAAGTTGGGGTCAGGTCTTCCTTCAGGATGAATCCCTGAAGGTTGCCTGCCCCGGCCCGTAGATGAAAATCTTTACGGGCCCCGTTGATGGAACATCTTTACGGGGTCAACCCGGTTCTAAATTAGAAATTTCAAATTTCAAATTACAGATTACAAATTAAAGTGAATTAGTGAATTAGTGGAATGGTGAATTAGTGGAATAATTGTTAAATAGGTCTTTGAATTTTATAAGTCAGGTGAGATATTTTCCGCAGTGGTTACTCTAAAAGGTAGGTCTTTCTGGCGGGATAAAAAATGTCTATTTTCTGTAACCAAGACATCTGCCCCGACAAATTCTACATATGCGCAAATAAAAGCATCTTCCGGTTGGAACCCTTTAGATTCGTATTTTGCTGCTAATTCAAAAGGAACAACTATATCTTCGTCTATAGTTGTAAGTTTGTTAATAAATAAGATAAATTCTTTGAATATTTCTGGAGATAGATTTTTTCTTACTTCTTCAACAATTAGCCGGAGAATACGAATAATATGGAAGGGATATTTTTCTTGGAGGAGAAGAATCAACTTTTCGCAATCTAATTTTTTAGCCAGCCCAAAAGCAAAAATGTATTCGTTAGTATCAAGGACGAGTAGCAAGCTTTCTCTCCCAGAGTTGTTTTCTTGTTTTGCGAAGTTGTTCAATTACTTCTTCTTCAGTCATCCCGGCAAACGGGGAAGGTTTTTGAGCAACAAGTTCTTTAATTCTTTTCAGATGTTTTTTTGCCTGTTTTATTCGTTCTTGGTCAGATTTTAACATATTTTCTTCACCTCTGAAAATAATTATATACAGATAAAAAATATTGTCAAGTGTATCGTGTAATTGTGAGAGGAGAATGGAGACGGTTGTACTAGCTCAATAATTCGGTAACTTTTTGGAGTTTGTCAAAAGGGGTTAAGTAATTTAATCCTCCGTGCATTCTCAAGTGATTGTATTCAAACAAAAAGTTTCCTAAGTTCAAGATAAG
>Ga0315314_1000372_pt1 | contig 52522 bp, 44 predicted proteins | sample TDP9_MG_FD_203631 | JGI IMG/M metagenome (GOLD analysis project Ga0315314, IMG submission 203631) | Freshwater sediment microbial communities from Lake Towuti, South Sulawesi, Indonesia - TDP9 | ecosystem: Environmental > Aquatic > Freshwater > Lake > Sediment | place: Indonesia: South Sulawesi... | reverse complement strand
TAGGCGTAGTAGTCGAAGGCGTCCCTGGAGTAGTGGGCGCAGTGGTATCATAATAGAACGTGCATGTGCCATAGTTAGAGTAGTTGATATTCCCAGCATTGTCCTCTGCTACAACATAGAAGGTATTCGCTCCTTGCTGTGTCGCTGCAGCATAGGCTGATAAAGAAGTGTTGGTTGTTGAAGGAGAACCTGAGGTCGGGGTACTATTTACACTATAATGATAATGATTTATGCCCGATGCATCACCGGGAGCGGTCCAGGAGAAGCTAAATGAATTTGTAGCAGTGTAAACTGCAGGATTAGGGGTTACTCCTGTTGGCGGTCCCGGGGGCGTCGTGTCAATAACTACACTGGAATCGAATTTGATTGTATAGGGGGAGGCATTTCCCACGGTCCAGGCAATGGGAATATAAGCCGTAGAAGAGGAAGAAGTTGTGCAATACCGATTGCCGGCATTGTCGGTAGTGATGGCTGTCCAGCTTGAATCCCAGGTGCCACCAGACCTCTTCTTATATTTTATGTTGTACGAATTTGCGGCATAGTATTCGGAAATAAAACACCAGAGGCTACTACCATTCGTCGTCAAACTTACATATATGTCATTAGGGCTTGACGAAAGTGTCGCCGGCCCTTGCCAGGAACCATTATAGTATATATGCTTTATGCCGGTTCCACTGTGGTTGTAAACGAGGTGGACATCACTTCCCGTCATGGTAACAGAGAAGTCAGGCTCAACGGGATTATCTGTAGTAATTGTCGCAGGGGTTTGCCAGGAAGTGCCGTTCCAGTAGGACCACATAAAATCATCTGTATACATATCCGCATAGACTATGAAAGGATTGCCATTACGGATGACAAGTGCGGACGGGTAATCGCTGGGATATGCCCCGTCCTGGTTTGAGGTGATATCCCTGATTGTCCCTGCAGTCTGGAATTCATCAGTTGAGTATCTTGACCTCAATTTGGCAGAATACCCGTAATCTCCATAGCCGTAAGAAACCCATATATCTCCGTCACTTTCCCTTACAATAGATGGGTATGCAGTATCGTAATTGCCGCCGGCGTCTTCGACTGTCTTTGGCGTCCCCGGGACTGTCCAACTGCCGGCAGAATAAGTTAGCTTCTTGAAGTAGATGTCAGAACTCGCCTCGTAGGCCACGTAGATATTGTCGCTCCCATCGAGGCATATGCTGAAATTATAGTTGCCATTAGAATCAATTACCGTCGAACCACTTGTACCATCTAACTTTGTCCAGTTGGCCCCGGTATCTGTAGATTTTTTGGCTCTAATTCCGCTACCTTGATATAGAACCACAATTGTTCCGTTACTGGTTTTAACTATGTGTCTGTCCTTTGGCTGACGGGTACTCACTGTGTCACTATCAATATTGGCCGATTCTGCCAGAGAAACAATTCCGGCAACGAGTATTAGAGCGATAGACAGAGTTAAAATTTTCTTCATTTTCCCACTCTATTCCTGACGCAGACTGTCCAAAAAAGGGGACAGGCTACTTTTTTTCTCATTTCCGTTCCAAACTGTGCAACCTGAAGGTTGCGACTACCGCCGGTCGATCGCGGATTACAGCGCTTTTGCCCTGTGGTCGTCAAGGATTTTTTTGATTGTCTGTAAAAGTAGATGTTGCCTTTCGATATTCTTAATCATCCTTACCCTGCTCAGAGTATCTTCTTTGTCGTAAAGCCTCTGCCCCCCAGGGGTAGTGGCAGCTGCTTCCAATAGACCGAGTTGCGTATAATACCTTATGGTTGATGGTAGTACACCCGCCAGCTTAGCCGTCTCGCCAATTTTGAGTAAACCATGTGGCGGTGATTTCCTCCTGCCCATTTCTCCTTCACCCCCTTTCGCTTCAGATTCTTCCGTTAGCCTGAAGAGTGCCAGAACGCGAAGCCCCGTTACTCATTCTCATTTCCTCTTTTTAATCTTTTTGTCCAAATCTTCTTTGATTTGCTGTAAGGTTCTTCGTCTGTCCACTACTGGTTTTATTTTCCTTATGATGCTCAAGGCCTCCTCTCTATCATAAAGCCTGTAGCCTCCTTTTGTATGGCTCGATACTTTCAAAAGACCTATGTCTGTGTAGTACCTCACGGTTGATAGTGGGACCCCTGCTACTTTAGCTAGTTCCCCAATTTTAAGCAGGTCTCTATTCATTTTCGCCAGCGACATATACTCACCTCCTGATAAGTTAGGTTACAATTATGTTATCGCCAGGACTGGAAAGAGCCTCGAAATCCTGAGATTGCTCGCCTCGTTGGCAATGACCGCCTAATCATTTGCTCCAACAACATGAGCTATAGGGCGTTATTGACTGCGCTTTTCTAACTCTTGCTTAATCTCCGCAAGACTCCATTTTCGACCATTAATGGTCCTGACGGTGTGGATTCTTTCCAGTGTGTCTTCCCTGTCATAGAGCCGATAGCCGCCTTGAGTGTTTGCCACTACTCTCAAAAGTCCGACATCGGTGTAATACCTGATAGTGGAAACCAACACTCCGGCCTCTCGAGCCATCTCTCCAATCTTGAGAAGTCCATTGGCTAATCTCATTCTCCTGGTCATTTCTTTTCACCTCCTTTAGATTACGGGTTCTATGAATCGAACCCCTATAGAATAAAGTTAAAGGGAACTGCTTACTTCTTTTTTATCAGAAAAAAAATCCGAACTACCGAAAAAGCCAGGGTTAGATTCCCCTGGCTATTCGAGCCTTCGGCAGCTCGGATCGCTCATAGCCTGGGCCTCCCTCCCACAAGTCCTGGCGCATATCAGAACTTTAAGAGGCCCCAAACTATAAAATCCTCTTATCTTCCCCAAGAAACTGCTACGCGGTATGGCAATAAACTTATGCCCGGGGCAAGGCACGAATGGGCACCACCGCAAAATCATACCTATGTTTCCTTTCAAGGGGGATAGGTTGGGGATGCCATTAGCCTACCTTAAGGTCCTATGCCCTTATAGGCCTTTTTCTAAGCATAAGTTTATCACAGAAAATTCTATTTGTCAAGCTCTTTTACAAGTAAGCAGTATACTTCGTCTTTTCTGATACGGCTATGACACGATGCCTATTTCTGATATAGCAATTCCTAAAGTCCTATTATCCCTCACTTTCAAAGCCAATTTTGGTATGAAAGTCTCCGCAGGTTTAATTGTCACTTTTAGAACTTGTCTATGATTAGAGAACTTAAAGCGTAATCTTTGCCATTTTCCTGGCTTAATTAAGAATTCCCCAACGCTTTTACCGTTTATCCATACCCCTCCCTGTGTCTGAAAATGGGAGTAAGCCTCCAGTTCCAACGTTTCTTCTTCTCCACCCGGAAAGGAATTTTTCAAAAAAATTATTCCATAGTTTGTGGTCCAGCGAAACTTGGTCGGGCACTCTTTAGAGTGCCTGAACGCCAGGCATTGCTTCGCTACTCCTGCACTTTGCCCGGGCCCCAAACCGGAACAGGGTCGGAAAAGGGTGGTTAACCGCCTAATATATTTGCCTGGCCAGACTTCTACTTCATACCAGCCAAATCCAAGATGGCCATTGTCGTTTTCGCCCATTCTCACCCAGGAGTCTAAACTATTTCTATCCACTGTCGCCTCATACTGCACATCATAGTTTGGTAGTGGCGCCTTTATTATTCTATCCACTCTTTCCAGCATAAGAATGGTTGGCTTATCTCTGGCCACTCTTTTCATCTGAATTCTTACTCTTCTTATCAGGGTGTCTGGTAACATAATCAAATTCCACAGTAGTGCCTTTAACCTATAGTAAGCTAATATAGGTCTCTTTCCTGTGAGATGGCGATATATTGATTTAATGTCGCTATATAGACTTCTTGGCAACATCCACCCTAATGTTAGCAGTGACATATTCTTTAGCATCATCCTTAAGCGATTTCGATGGTCAATATACTCATTAAGTATGTCTTTTCGGAATGGCCTATATTTATGATGGACTATTGCCTGAGGAACGAAATTGACCTTGTAACCAATCCACCAGGTGCGTATGCTGAAGTCGAGGTCCTCATAATAGGCAAAGTAGAGTCTGTCGAAATAACCTGTCTTTTCAAATAAATTCCTGCGAATGAACATAGCTGCGCCACAGGCACCTAAAATTGGGCTCTTCTTATCGTATTGCCCGCAGTCAAGTTCCCAGGCTCCCCTATCTCTTCCCTGCAGCATTTCATTGGCAATAATTCCTGTGCTATTGATTACCGTTGGCTCATAAAACATCAACATCTTGGGCATACATATCCCGATACTCTCATCCTTTTCCATAATCTCAACCAATCTATTAATACATTCTGGTTCCACTTTCGTATCAGGATTAAGCAAGAATATGTACTCTCCTTTTGCCTGTTTAATCGCTTTATTATTCCCTTCAGCAAAACCAAAATTTTTATGGAATCTTAATACTTTAACCGCAGGGAATTTCCCCTGAACAAAATCCGGACCGCCATCAGTTGAATCATTATCAGCCAGAATGACTTCAAGCTTCCTATATTTCAGTTGCATAACAGAGTTCAAACAATCGTCTAAATGCTCCAGATGATTTCTGGTAAGTATAATTATACTAACTAAAAAGTCGGTAGATTTATCTTCCATTTAAATTTAATACCCATATTAGGGAGTCATTAAAGAACTGCATTAGAGCGGGTTTAGGAATAGCAAAGGAAAGTTTGATTGGGTAAAGCTCTCGCTTTACACTCCATTACATTATTAGATATGAAATAAACTTTGTTCATCGGAAGGCGCAAGGATGAAACAATGTTTGCAACAAGCAAAAGGGTTATCGGTATACAATCTCCTTCTCATCTCCTGGTAAAGTTCATTATTCCAAATTTCTCTAAATGGTTTTTCCTTAACATTGCCCATTACAGGATGCCCGGGGACGCAACACGGTAAAACATTTCCATTCCAATCAATATAAGCTCGTTTCCATAAAAATAGACATATTGGAGATTCACTTCTTAGGTTATTCTTTGGCCTCTTGTCCTCTACATCACCAACCATGTCAAATAATGGAGGAATTTTCAAATGGACATTTAGCTCATCGGCTTTTTTCTGGGCAGCCCTCATATAATAATTGGCAAGTTCCTTATGATAAAATAGAGATTCATTTTTCATTCTCTCATCGTGAATAATTACGTGACAACATTCGACAAAGTCCACTGCAAGTCCCTTAGCCAGCTCTATTAACTTTGGCAATTCTTTGATATTTGCCTTCATCAACACCACATTGAAATGCAATCCGGGCTTATCGCTCGGATAGAGTTTCTCTCTAAGTCGATTGAATCTCTTAACGTTCTCTATCACTTGCTCAAATTTTGCACCAATTCTAATAGATTCATAGATTCCCTTTGTAGCCACATCAATAGATACATGCAAACAGCTAAGAACCTGTAAGATTTCTTTTATCAAGTCATCGTTGTTGAGCAAAGTTGCATTGGTGGTCAAATCCACTTTCACAGAGTAGTCCGCTGCAATTTTTAATTGTTCCCTAAAAGACTCAGCCATAAGCGGTTCCCCTGCTGTGGTTAACTGCACCCATCTCGCATAGGGAAAAGTCTCATCAGCTACTTGCCTATAGATTTTGAAATCGTACCGAAGCGCATTAAGCACTTCTTCAGGATGCTTTCGACGAATGCACATTATGCAACGCAAGTTACATTGAGTGTCCATGTTCATAGCCATAAACGTAGGCATTGCCTTGGTTATGGGAGAATGTCTCTCTCGTTCTTCTTCCGCTAAGGCTTCATTATAGATTTTGAGTTCCATAGGGTCATTCTTTATAAGCATGGACATTTTATAAGACATCCACTTATCGCTTATCGGATGCGTAAACTTCTTTACTTTACGATATAGGTAATATACCATGTAAAAGAGTGGAGGTACCCTTCTTAAAATCTTTTTTACGCGATATTTCAGGCTTATTCTATTTACTTCTGTAGGATGAAATCCTTCTGGGATCACCAAATTTTTTCTAAGGACTCTCTGCTTCCTAATAAACGCAGACTGAAGTCTGCTACTCCTACTCCCTTTACACATAGCCAGACTAAGATTCTCTCTAAAATGCTTTGTAATAATTTCCCAGGTATATTTACCACAAGCCTTCTTTTTGCCATTTTCACCGAGCCTTCTTCTCAGGCCCTCATTACCCATAAGTCTCAGTATGACACTCGCTAATTCCTGCTGGTTGCCATACTCCACCAGCAAGCCATCTTTTCCCTCTTCAATAAGAGAAGCCACTGCGCCTGTTCGGCAACCAATCACCGGCTTCCCCGATGCCCACGCTTCCAGATAGGCTATCCCCAAAGACTCCACTTTTGACGGCATCGCGAATATATCGCAGCTGGCAAAAAGGTCTGATTTCTCACTATCTTCAAAATTATCCATGAGTACAATGTTTCTTCTTTTTCCCGCATCTAATGAGCAGACCTTCTTTTCTATCGCCTTGGAATAGGATGTCCTTGTCCCTGCCAGGATAAGTTTAGCCTGAGGAATTTTTCTCCAGACTATACTCATAGAATCAACCAATGTGTCAATCCCTTTCCCCTGCTCCTTTCTTCCCACAAATAGCACCACTGGAGCATTACCAATGTCATATTTTCTCCTGAACTCCTGTGGATTCGACCTATTGAAATCCTGTGGGTTAATTCCATCACCTACTGTGAAGATGCGCTCCTTTTCGATTCCATTAGTTATCAGGTAATTCCTTTCGTAATCTGTATTTACCAGTACCATCTCAGTATCAGACAAGATTTTATACATTATCGTCCTATCAAATGCCCATGTGTCCTCTGTGTGCAGGCAAGGAATAATTGCCATTGGTGTCTTCCTGATTTTTTTTGCCATATAGGCATAATAGATATTCAAAAATGGAAATGGTGTGGCAACAATAATATCGGTTTTTTGCTTAAGAATGTGCGGTAGCATATTGAATATGATTGGTCCATTCCATATAGTCCTCACGATATCATTAAACGGCAACCCGTACTTCCAGAAAAAGCTGTGCACTCTATTTAGTAATGGCCGCATCCCCTGGTAAACGGGAAACCTTCTTACTCTCACGCCATTTATGGACTCACTATTGGCAGGCAGCAAAGGAATTTCAGGATGGATATATGCCTCGGTAGTCTGGGCATTAGAAGAAAAGACAGTAACTTCTTCTCCTGATTTCACCAGCCTTTCTGAGATTTCCTTTATTTTCTTCTCAGCTCCACCAATAGCGGGAAAGTAATTATGGCTAACAATTAATATCTTCATATTCTCCTCAGGCATTATGGAGTAGCGGAGCAATAGCTCCGCGTCATAATCGCGAAGCTTCGCTTCGCTACTCCAATTCCAAGAGAGAATCATAAATTCTATTCAGCTCCTGGGCATTCTCTTCTATAGTTTTAACTTGCCTCGGTGTCTCTGACAATCTTCTCAAGAATTCTGGATTATCAATCACACTCACCATTTTCTGATACAGGTCATCCTGGTTCCCCACCTCAAATAGAAGGCCAGTAACTCTGTCCTGGACAAGTTCAGCCATACCTCCCAGATTGGAGGTGATAACCGGTATTTTGGCAAGTAGCGCCTCCAGGATAGCAATTGGCCGGTTCTCGTACCAGATCGAAGGATAAACTAACACATCAATCTTAGAGAACACCGAAGAAATGTCTCTATTGTTAAATGGACCATAAAAAGTAGTTCTTGAATCTATATTTAAATCTTTTCTTAATTTGTCCAAATGATGGTAATGATAAGGACCAAATATGGATAGAATTACATTATCCCTTTTAATTTTATTAAATGCTCTTATGAGAACTCTTATTCCCTTATGTTCTGAAACACCACCAACAAATCCAAAGCGAAATTTATTTGAAATCCCTTTTCTGAAATTAGCAAGAACACTATGGTCAATTCCAAAATCTAAATGGAAAATTCTATTCTTTGCTATTCCATAACTAATAAATCTTTCTCTTAGAGATTTCGAAGGTGCAAGGATTACATCTACTTTATCGAGTAGCCCCCTTAAAAATCTTGACCTTTTCGCTATCATATCGGGAGTGATAGAAGTTGTGGCAGGACCAGTTTTAAGAAATTTTTCTTTAAGCGCTGTCCTGAGCCTGGAAGGAACTAATTTCTTCATTGTTTTTAAAGGTTCGGGAGGATATTTCAAAAATTTAACCTTCCTAGCGCAGGAACTTTCTGAACTTTGCAGTTTTCCATAAGTATAAAAAATTCTCTCGCAGTTCGCACATTTGGCCTTTGAATCTGGACCGGAACAAATCTGATTATTATTGGTCAATAACTGTACTTGCGGGCAGAGAAACCAGAAATCATGCAAAGTCAAAATCGTCGGAATGCCTCTTTGCTTAGCCACCTCAATCATTGAAGCGGATAATTGCAGGAGATGCTGAAAATGCACGATATCTGGGTTAATTACATCAAGAAAGCGTTCAAATTCTTTATCCACAAAGGAATTTCGATAAGTTGCCTGAAAAGTCAAAGGCGGGTTAAAATATAGCCTTCTAACTGGTAATCCATCAAATAATTCATCTTTAGAAAAGTCTTTGCCAAAAGAATCGTTCCGTTCCCGACAGAAGATATAAACTTCACTTATTCTCTGTAATTCTTTAGAAAGATGGTAGGTGTAATTCTCGGTTCCATGAGGATACCCGGGCAGAAAGTCATGAACTACTTGTACGATTCTTTTCATTTTAGTGAGTAGCAGCAAAGCGAAAGTTTTGCTTTCTTGTAGGGGCTCAATTTATTGAGCCCGTCATTACCCGAGCCGTCATTCCGCCCTACATCGTTCTCGGGTTCCATAAATCGAACCCCTACATTGTTTTTTCCTTTCCTGTAGCAGCAAAGCGAAAGCTTTGCTTCCTTCAGCAGAGCTACCGCTCTGCAGCTACATTCTTACCAGTTTCTCGTAAATGTCTAAAAGTTCATCGCATTCTTCATTTACAGATTTGACCCGTGGAATGTTCTCCCTGAATTTTTGAATCAGCCCCGGCTCATTCATAACCCGTTCCATTTTCTGTCTCAGATCTAATACATCACCCCTCTTAAAAAGTAGCCCATTATGTCCATTATGAACTATTTCCGGGATGCCTCCAATATCTGTTGCAATGGCCGGGACTTTATTAGCAAACGCTTCTAAAATTGACAAGCCATAGCCTTCGTAGGAAATGGAAGGCATAACCAAGATATCGATACCAGCTAATACGTCTATTAGCTCCGCGCGCTCGTAGTTACCCCTAAAGTCAATTCTTTCATCCCCTTTGGCTATTCGGCGAAGATTCCTGACATATTCTGTATTTGGAAAACAGCCATATAATTTCAGATTCACATTAGCGGATTCTATCTGCCTGAATGCTTCCAATAAAAGATGCGCACCTTTGTGTTTTTGTCCTCCTCCAAAGTAACCAAAAGTAATATTAGAAATTCGACCTTCTCTGGAAGGTAACGTCGGAGTACAATTTATTCCGTGGGGCAAAACTGTGAATCCATTTTGAAAGTATCCCTTCTCAAAATATACTTTACCTAAAAATGACGAAGGGCACAGAATCTCATCAACCTTTTCTAACTGGCTTTTAAGAAATGGTAATCTAGCCGCCGCTGCAAGAAATAAGGAGAAAATTTGCCTATTATTCACCAAACCAATTTTGAACCTATCGTTCCATATTTCTTCTGGAACACAAAATTTCATCACTGTCTCATCAAATGCCGCACTAATTCTGTCATAGGAATTATTTTCTTTTCTTAGACAATAAATGCAATCCCTCCAGGAAGAACCCCTTATACATAAACTGCCATCTGATTTCAATCGATTCCACCTTGGGCAAAAGAACCAGAAATCTACCAACGTTAGAATAACAGGAATTCCCAACTCCTTTGCTGCATCGATTATTGAAGACGAAAGATGAAGCAGATGGTAAATATGAATAATATCAGGGCAAATTTCTCTTAGAAAATCTTTAGCGTATACGGATAAAATGGGATTATAGTATTCATAAAGGATGGGATTGGCAGACAACTCGGGATTGAAGATTAACCTTCTAACTGAAAGCCCGTTAACTCTTTCATCAAAGAAGCCGATGGAAGGAAAGTTATCATTGTCCCATTGCTGGGGAGTTAGCACCCATACTTTATGCCCTTCTGCAACCATACCTTTTGCTACCTGAAGGACAGCAACACCCGTCCCTCCTACATAATCGGGTGGGAATTCATGGACGACATAAACCACTCTCATTTTTATTAATTCCTTTATTTTAGGCTCGCAGTTTTATCCAGATTTTCCGGAAGATTCTATCAAACCCATAGTATTTTTTAATCAGAATAAGTTCCCGTATTAAATCAACAATACGTTGCTCTTTTGCTTCCATAACCTTATTCAAGTTGTTAATACGTTGGTCTTTGGCAATAATCGCTACACGCTGGTTATCAACTCTTGACCGAAGAGCATCAATTTGTTGGGCCATATCTATTATTTGGTTAATGAGCAATTCAGGATGCTTCCGATCTAAGCAGATTTTTTCATTTCTACCCAATGACCCCCTCCTTGAGCAGTTTCCACAACTTTCCCCAGGTTCCTGTTGCAACATTATAAAGCAAGGAATGTTCTTTAATACGCTCGATCTCCGATGTCAAGCTACGAATATATCGACTTTTTTCTTCGACAGCCTTATTCAAGTTACAAATATGCTGGTCCTTGGCAACGATAACCGAGCTTTGTTCCTTAACCTGCAACTGGAGTCTATCAATAAGGTCAGCCATATGTGCTATTTGCCCCAGGAGAAGTTCAACCTGGGAAGGTCTTTCTAACATGCGATTATCATCGGTACCAGATTTTCCAATTGAGTCTTCACTAAAATTGACTTTCTCAATCTTTTTCATCGACCTTTCTCCTTCTTTGACATTCAGTGATCTAATCTCCCTACATACTTTCTTAGGCTCTTCTATTTCTCTTCTGTAATCCCTCAAAAGTTCCTCAAGATAACGAATCCGGGTTATATTCTCCATCTTCCCAACCCACTCACCAGTCTCTTCATCCACTATTCCTGACAGGTTGGAGTCGTGTAGCCTGTAGAGCATGATTGGCTCGGGCACGTAAGCTGGATTCGACCTTCTAAAAGCCCTGAAAAAGAAATCTTTATCCGCGCCCACCAACAAACTCTCCTCATAATAACCTGTTTGAAGCAGAAGGTTTCGTCGAAGCATACTGGTTACGTCCGCGTTAGGAATCCCGAGTTCTAATTTCTTTACTTTCTCATAAAAGTTATGCTCTTTACTCCTCCCATAAAACTGCTTTATCTCTGCAAAAAGGGCATTTTCTATCGGATTCCCTTCCCTATCTATAACTTTATGAATTTTACCGAATACAAGGTCAACTTCAGGATGAGAATTCAAAAACTCCACCCTTGCTTTTACAGCATTGGGCAGCATTATATCGTCAGAATCCATGCCAGTAATGAATTCCCCGCGAGCTCTTTTTAAACCCTCATTTCTGGCTACAGCAAAACCCTGGTTCTCTTTTAACGCGATTACTGTAACCCTCTTATCTTCCTTAGCAAATTCCCGGGATATATTTAGGGAATTATCAGTTGAGCCATCATCAACGATAATTAATTCAAAATCTGAGTAACTTTGTCCCAGGACACTCTTTATTGCCTCTCCCAAATATTTCTCGCTATTATAAACAGGCATAATTATGCTTACCTTATCTTTGTATTCAGGAGAAATTTCGGATATCTTTGTTAATAATTTCGTATGTAAATATGACAAAGGATTATCTTTATTCTTAACAGCCCTGGTGCGATGCACTTTCCTAACTGGCGAGTCAGCAAAACTCTTCCTCCCATAATGGTAGACAAACGCATCGTCACAGCAGACTCCCTTATATCCCTCCCTCTCTGCTCTCATATAAAAATTATTGCCTTCGCCATAGCCGAGATCAGACTTCTCATCAACAAATAGCCCAATTCGGTTAAAAATCTCCCTTTTAACTAACAGGCAAAAGCCAAGAATTGTTGGCATACATGGATATTGACGCTCCGATAATTCTGACACAAGAGTGGCAAAACTTTCCACAGTAAATCCAGCTGGAATTATATTAAAAACCGAGGGGTAGGGAAGGGAAAGAAAAAGAGCATTATTACTGAGCGGGTTCACCATCCCGATCCGGGAATCACTGTATGCACATCTGTCCATCTTTTCCAGCCACCCTTCAGTTACAAGAGTATCGGAATTTAGTAAAACAACATCATTCTCAGTATTTTCTATTCCTATATTGCAACTCTCAAGCCATCCTGAAGTCTTCCCATTGGTGACTATCCGTGCTGATTTTATTGTCCTCAGATATTCCTTTATAATCGGACTATTGCCATCATCAACTATAACTAAGTTATACGGATGCTTTGTGTTTTCCAGTACACTATTAATGCATTGCCTCAAATAGAACAATGCTCCATAAACAGGAATTATGATATCATATGTCCTTCGCTTTTCCCACAAAATATCCTCCCCTTGTTCCGGCATATTTATGATGCCATGAAGCCAAGCCCAAATTATTCAAAATGATTCTAACCTTTTTTATTTCTTCTCTTGTTTACTTCCCAACAGACCCTTTTTCTGCTTTCTTACAAAATGTCATATATAAACTAAAAAGGAAGTCGAGCATGCGTTTTAACATATACTTGATGAGTGGTAACTTTTTTAGATTCGAGCCCAGATAGGAAAACAGTCTGTATGATTTTGAGCTCAGAATTGATTGTAATTGCATTTGAACTGATTGTAGTTGTGTCTCCAACACTGTCCATTTTTCCTGCAATGCTAAATATTTCCTTGGATGAACTATTGAAAGTTGAGAAGTAGTGGTATTTTCAACCATTTTTTTAAGTAAAGGATAATTTTCTAAATAGTTTTGTCTCACAAACATTAATATGTTCTGAGCATACCACATTTCTACCTTAGTGTTTTGCCAGATTTTCTCTCTTATACAATCAATTACTACATATCCCTTCTGTTGAAAGTATTTAACCCAATAATCCGGCCACTGTTCATTCATAATGGTGTACTCCACCTTGAAAGGGTATAGCAGCGGAGAAAAGAATAACTGGTCCCAGCCTTACAAGATTATCCACAAATCTCTCTGCACATTTGCTGGGAAGGTGTTCAGCGACCTCCAATGAGACGACCAAATCAAATTGCCTGTCCATTCGTAAGGGTTCATTCAAGTCAAAAGATAAGAATCTTTCTTGCGGAATTTGTAACATTTTCTTATCTATATAGTCCCCATCTACTCCCATAATGTCCCTGACACCACATTCTTTGAAGACCGATAACCAGGTACCTACGCCGCATCCGACGTCAATAACCGACGCAGGGTGAATCAATTCCAAAATCAGAGGAACAATTTCCTCAGCTGACCGTCGGGAGTTCTCTTGGATACCTTTGTAGTAATCTTTTGTGTACAAAAACTCAATATCCATAAGACATCTTCACAAAAATAAATTTGCAGTCCAATATTACTTTTAACTGACCCTTTAAAAAAACTCTGCTAAAAAACTACCCGCAAAAACAAAAGCTTTATAGGCTTTTTGCCTCTTCAACGTTTCTCCTTAAGTTTTCTCTGTTCTCCAGATTCAAAATAAATATAGAGACCTAACGGATCTAGTGATAGATTTTCAGAAACAGCTACATTATTTTGGACTGCCATATTCCCTGGGTGCTTTCATGAAGGGAATTATTTTCATTATATCCTTTCCTTTTCCAACAACCTATCCTGCCTCTGGTCTCTGGTCGGGCACCGTTTACGGTGCCAATTTTCGTCACCCTGAAGGGCGACCAACCTAATCTGGTCGGGCACTCTTTAGAGTGCCGATTCCCTCACCCTAAAGGGCGACCAACCTAATCTGGTCGGGCACTCTTTAGAGTGCCGATTCCCTCACCCTGAAGGGCGACCGACCAGAGTGTCAATTTTTCTTTCTGGCACCAATTTTTCTTCTTTTTCGGCAACGGCTTTTCGATAGGCATCTATCACTTCACTCGGGATTCCAACTTCTCTTATGATGCCTTCATCCAGCCAGACCACTCTATCGCACCATTTTTCAATTTGTTCCAGCTCATGGCTCACAATCACCATAGTTTTGCCCAGTTTCCTGAATTCAGCAATTTTCTCTGCACATTTATGCCGAAAATATTCATCTCCTACAGCGAGGATTTCATCAATTAATAGAATATCGGGATCCACATTAGTAGCTATCGAAAATCCAAGGCGCATAAACATTCCATCAGAATAAGTCCTTACAGGCTCATCGACGTAATCTTCAAGTTCAGCAAATCCTATAATATCATCGAATCTTCTTTTTATTTCCTGCTTTGACAAACCCAGAATCATACCATTGATGAGAATATTCTCCCTGCCTGTAAATCCAGGGTGGAAGCCTATTCCCAGCCCAATCAGGGAGGCAACCCTTCCCTTAATGTGTACTCTACCCGAAGTGGGCTTATGTATCCCTGCCAATAATTTAAGGAAAGTGCTTTTGCCCGCGCCATTCATTCCGATAATTCCAATGGCTTCTCCCTTTTCTATAGTCAAATTGATACCTCTTAAAGCATCAACATATCTCATTTTTCCCCTATTTTTCAGCCAGTCAAAACTTAGCAAGGTCTCCTTGAGTGTGGTATACTTTCTCTTCAACGCCCGCCTGGCAAATATTTTTGAAACGTTTTCCAATTTAATTGCAGTCAATTCAGACCTCTTCGGGAAACGACTCTTTGTATCTATTGAATATCAAATTCCCTAAAAAGAATACCAAAAATCCAAAACAGAATGTGATTCCCAGAAGGAGCCAGTTGGGAAACTGCCCGTAAAATAGGATGTCCTGATAAGCTTTAGTTAATATCGACATAGGATTTATATAGGCTATGAACTTAAACTTTACCGGTATTGAAGTCCAGGGATACAGAATAGGCGTAGCAAAAAACCACATCATAATTATATTGCCCAATATATGCTGAATATCTCGAAAATGGACATTTAAAGCAGAGAACATAAGAACCAGCCCCATAGTAAAAACAGCCTGGATTATCATAATTACTGGCAAGGCAATTAAGGCAGCACCAACTTCAACCTTAAAAAGCAGAAGGAAAATGAATAGCGTGGGTAAGCTGAAAACAAAATTTGCCAGGTTGGAAAAGACAGTTACAGTGGGAAGAACCTGCGGAGGAAATAATACTCTGGTAATGAGGTTACCGCCCCTGACTATAGAGTTTGCGCCCTCCAAAATTGAGGTGGAGAAGCATGCCCAGGGAAGGATCCCACAAAATAAGAATACAGGATACTTCTCAACCTCAATTCTGAGGAAGACGGAGAATACAATCGCATATACACCCATTAATAGAAGAGGATTTAGAAATGTCCAGAGAAATCCCAGGATTGAACCCTGATAGCGAAGTTTCACTTCTCTTAGAACGAGATTTCCTATTAATGCCCGACAGCGATAGAGTTCTATAACGTTAGAAAACATATCCATCCTCGTATATATGTGGGAGCCCTCCCGAAAGGGAGGTAGGACCTTGCTTTCGCAATGACTCCAAATCCTAATTTAACTTCTCTCTTCTAGCAACACTTTCCAAGAGAGCAATAATGGAGAGAACAAGCGCTGCCTGAATAAAAATAATAATCCCTCCCAAAATATTTACCTGGGTAAGCAGGGTAGCTGTAATTCCTAAACAGAAACTTATTAAATAGATAAAAAGGACTGCCCCTCTCTGACTGAATCCCAGGGTGACTAAACGATGGGAAAAGTGGTTTTTATCTCCACCAAATATCGCTTCTTTTCTCCTAATTCTTATTGAGACGACTGAAAGTGTATCAAAGATGGGAACTGCTAATATCAAGATAGGCATAGCTACTGGCAAATGAGTGGGAAAGCCTTCTCTATAATAGGAAGCTGTTATTGTCAAGACAGCCAACATATAACCAATGAACATACTTCCTGCATCACCTAAAAATATCTTCGCTGGATTAAAATTGTAGCGAAGAAATCCCAGAAGTGCCCCTGCAAAAGCGAGAACGGCGATACTGGTAAAGGTCTGATGTTGCTGAGCGGTTACTATGAAGAAGATGAAACAGGCAATAAACCCCACACCCGTAGTTAAGCCATCCATATTGTCCAAAAGATTGAAAGCATTGATAATAGCCAGCATCCACAGGAGAGTTATCAGGCTACTAATGTAGAAATTTGGTATAAATAGCGTAATCCTTACTCCCATAGCAATAAGAGGCAAAATTACAAGAACCTGACACAAAATCTTGGTTTCTGGCCTCAAACTCTTCTTATCATCTATCAATCCTAATAGAAATATGACAGTTCCTCCCAGTAGAATACCGATCAATTGTGGGAAGACTTTCAAGAATCTGGGAAGATTCCTCATCAGAGTCGAACCAACGTCGCTAGGGACAACATTGAGAAATCCTGGGCTGGACTTCATTATGAGCAGAATAAGAATGTTTACTATTATGGTAGCAAGAAAGGCGAGAAAGATTGCCAACCCACCTAATAAAGGCATTGGCTTATCTTGCAACTTTCTCTCTCCGGGGTAGTCCAGAACTTTGAACTTGAGGGCTAACCTCTTTGCCCAAGGCGTCAGCAATAGACTCAACAAAAGGGAAAAACAAAATACATACAGATAGATAAGATTCCACATCTTTAACCAGACCTCCTCTCTTTAAAGATAAATTCCGACTCTCTTCCTGTTCCTATGGTACTCAATGGTCTTTTTGAGAGCATCATCCAGTCCTACCCTCGGTACATAACCAATTAGATTGCGGATCTTACTGGTATCAGGTATTCGATGTCTCATATCTTCAAAGCCTTCTCCATAGACCTCTTCGTAGGGCAGGTAGACTATCTCCGAATTACTCTTGGCAAGTCTCTTTACCTTTTTGGCCAAATCAGAAATGGTAATCTCCTCTTCACCTCCTAAGTTAAAGATTTCTCCTATCGCTCCAGGATGGCTGGCTAAGTTGACTACTCCATATACAATATCACTTACGTAAGCGAAACTTCTGGTCTGATTTCCATCTCCATAGATAGTGATAGGCTTTCCAGAAATCGCCTGTTCAATGAATCTCGGCACAACCATCCCGTAGTTCCCTATTTGCCTGGGACCACAAACGTTAAAAAGTCTCACTATTATCACGGGCGAGCGCTTCTCCCGCCAGTAGGCTAAAGCTAAAAATTCGCCTAAAGCTTTACTGCAGGAATAGCTCCACCTGTGGATTAGTGTTGTTCCCAGAATCCTTCCGTCGTTTTCTTTGAAAATTTTCTTCAGATTCTTACCATAGACTTCCGACGATGAGGTCATTATTAATCTCTTTTTATTCTTTTCTGCCAACCTCAGTACTATTTCTGTGCCAAGCACGTTAATTTCTATTGACCTTATGGGATTGTTAATGATAAATTCTACACCAACAGCAGCTGCCAGGTGGTAGATTATATCACACTCTTCAACCAAACTTTCCATCAGTGGCTCATTCAGAATAGTCCCCTGAATAAACGAAAATTTTTCGTCTCCCTCCAGATGGCTGATATTCTCCCTCTTTCCAGTGGAAAGGTCGTCAATCACCAGAACTCTATTCCCCCTTTTGAGAAGTTCTTCAGCTATGTGGGAGCCGATGAAACCAGCTCCTCCAGTAACCAATGCCATCATTTAAGACACGCCCCTCTGTTGAATTAACTCCTTATAAACCTCACTAATGCGCTTCAACATTACTTCCAGTTCAAAAGCAGGGTCAACCATGGCTCGTCCAGCTTCTCCCATTCTTCTTGCTCTTTCTCTATCCTTCAAAAGGTGGATGATAGAGTTAGCTAACTTTCTTGAATCCTTGGGAGGAATCAGATAACCGTTTATTCCGTCCTTTATTACCTCGGCTATTCCATCAATTTCAAACGCTATAACTGGCTTGGCCATTGCTAACGCCTCGGGCAACACCCGGGGAAGCCCTTCCCTCAAAGATGTGTGAACAACCACATCCATAACCGATATTAGTTTCGGAACCTCTTTTCGTTCTACAAGTCCAGTAAATATGATATTCTCTCTTATTTTCAAATCTTCTGCCTGGCGTATCAATCTCTCCCTCAGGATACCATCGCCCACTAAAAGGAACTTCGTTTCCGGAAAAGCCTCCAGGACTCGAGAGGCGGCCTGCAGGAGATAATTATGACCTTTAAGGTCGAAGAAACGAGATATGTTACCCACTACTGGGAAGTCAGGGTCCAAATTCAGCTCCTTTTGCTTTTCAGCTATTGAAGTGACACTGTTAACATAGTGGTGCAGTTCTATGCCACTATAGACGGTTCTAAATTTGTCTTCCTTAGCCACACCAGCTCCTACAGCCTTTCTTACCATTGCGTCACATACTGAAATTAGTCTATCAGTAAAAAGAGCAGTGAACCTTTCGCATAAAATATAGACGTAGTTTAAGAATTTGTTCTGATACTCAAAGAAAGGCAGGCCGTGAACAGTGTGAATTATTATCTTCACGCCCGCTATCTTGGCAGCCAATCGGCCCAGAATACCAGCTTTAGAGCTGTGAGTATGGACTATTGTATACTTGCCTTTTCTAATCAAAAGATATAGTTCAATAAAGGCTAAGAAGTCTCGAAAAAAGTTAATTTCTCTTCTCAAATGGGATACTATTGTTAGCTTAATTCCTTTCTTCTCAGCCTCCTTTATTAGACTTCCTTCCGGCCCGATTGGCGGCCCTGTGGCTAACTCTACCTCATAACAATCGCTCTTATTCAAACCCCAAACAGTAAATATCGTATTTTCTTGTGCCCCGCCCAATATTAAACGAGTAATAATATGTAGTACTCTGATTTTTTTCATCTGTTCCTGTATGTAGGGGCTCAATTTATTGAGACCACTTCTGCGGGTTCGATGAATCGAACCCCTACATTGACTTTAATTTCAAGGATTATCCATTTCATTAACCTTGTACAAAATCTCGAGGAGTTTGGGAGCATTGACTTTGATCGAATATTTCTCCTCAACTGTCTTTCGACCCATAAAAGCTAATCTCTCCCTCAGGGTCTCGTCCTCAATAAGTTGCGACATCTTGTCCATCCATTCTTCATCAGAATCGGCCAGGAGTCCGTTGACACCGTCTCTGATAATTTCTCCATGTATTCCCACTCGAGAAGCAACTGCTGGAATTCCCACTCCCATATATTGAATGACCTTACATCCACACTTACCCAAAGCCCAGTCGTCATTGGCGAGAGGGGCTACCCCGATGTCAAAACATTGTAAATCGGAAACCTCTCTTTCCAATACCCAGGGCCTGTTGACTGTTTCAACCCCATCAACTGTATAATCTCCCGTACCGACGACAGTCAGACAGATATTGTATCTTTTGCCAAGGGCTGTAAAAACATTCCTTAACTGGTCAAGATAAAATACTGTGCTTTGACTCCCTATCCAACCTATATTTATTTTGTCCTTCTTATTCTTCTCTTTAACGCAATACATATCAGTATCAATAGATGTTGGTATCACTTCAACGTTTCGATTAAATCTTAAAGCATACCGTTTCAAGTGCTCGTTCCCAGCAATGACATAATCACTCATTCTCAAAATTCTGGGAATGCTACTTTTATAGCGAAAATCATAAAGGAAACTTCTCCTTTTTGGCGGTAGAAGGAAGATAGCGTCATCAAAATCGAAGACTAATTTCCTATTCAATTTCTTGATAAACCCTTCGATTAAAGGATAGGCTTGTGGCAGGACTTCTTTCTGCAGGAAGACAATGTCACCCGCCCTAATCATAGTTAAATCTATCAAACGTTTTAATACTACTAGACCAAAATAAGGCAGTTTATTGATAGGCCTAGGGATGTTATATACTCTTGGGAAATGATTAGATGAAATACCAGGGCTAACCCTAAAATTGATGCCTTCCCGTTTCAGGAAATCGAGATACTGATAAACCCGATACCTGCTGGAAGGTCCCAATTCTGAAGTCTGCGTCAAAAAGATCACTCTCATAAATTAGAATCCAGCCAGCCGCCAAATTGCTGTCCCGATTTTCAATCGGGAAAAGGGGCGTGGTCCCGATAAATCTGGGCTTCACTTCGTTTGCAATGACAGCAAATTTATTTTTGCCTCAATAGTTCTTCCATCTTCTCTAAGTTAAATCTCGCCTGTTCGTATTTTGGATTGCGCCGAAGGGCTTTCCTGAATTGTCGGACTGCCTCCCTCAGTTCTCCCATTTCAGCGAGCGTAACCCCCAGGTTATTATAGGCTTCGACCAACTCACGGTCGAGGTCTACGGCTTCCCTGTATTCCTCTAATGCCTTGCCATATAGGCCCTTTTTTCTATATATATTCCCTAAATTATTATGAACCCCTGCAAGGTTGGGATTAATCTCAATAGCCAACATATACTCCTTTATCGCCTCGTCGTATAGGCCTCTATTAACATAAAGGATGCCCAGATTATTATGGGCTTCAACAAGATATGGATTAATCTCCAAGGCTCTCTCATACTCTTTGAATGATTCCGTATATAAGCCAATATCCCTGTAGACATTGCCGAGATTATTCCGCGCATTTTCATCTTCAGGGTTCAGCTTTATACTTTTTTTATACATAGCAATTGCCTTGTCGTAGTCGCCACTCATGTGGTAGTAGCCGGCCCTGTCAAAGTAGAGACTTGCCCCGAAAGGCTTAGTCACCCAAACCAGAAGAAGAATAGTTATGAGTACTATTATGCTCTGTCTTATTATTGAAGGACGAATATTCTCCTTTGTTTTTTCTAATTTAGGCCCGTCAGTATTTAATAATCCAAGCCAGAACCAGAACAACATACTTGTCGTTGGCAAATAGAAAGAGTAATGGAAGAAACTATGAATCAGTACTGCTGTGAGGCTTGATAGAGTTACGATAAGTAGATTTGGAGAATATTTTGACTGGTCTATTTGCTTAAGTTTCTTAAGGCCTATCCAGTATAAGGTGACGATAAGCCAGAGAAAGGTCCCCAAGCCTAATATGCCTGTATCTGCGGTTATTTCCAGATAGTCATTATGGGCGAAACGCGACAATCCTTCAAACCTTCCGTACTTCTCTGTCCTGAGATATTTGCTTTGATATTTTGGGTGTATCTTTTTAAAAGTGCCGATGCCGGTCCCCAATAGTGGGTGCTCTTTTATTATGTCTCTACCAGTATGCCACATAACAAATCTGTGTCTTGTCGCTGGATCTTTGAGGTCAGCAATGGAAAGAAATTTCTTGGTGAAAGAACCCTTCTTACTGTAATCATATCTTATCAATAATCCAAGGCATATAACCAACAAAAATACTATAATAAGAGACTTTCTGGCACATAGACTCTTATGAATTTTCTTTAGTCCTTCTACATTCATAAGTTTCGCTCCGGCAAAAAAAACCATAGCTCCGATAAATCCTAACCAGGCTCCCCGAGTGCGAGTAAAAATCAAGGCAATCAAAGTTAATATCGCTACTAAGGCAGCCGCTATCTTCGACTTTCTATTAGTCATTTCGAAGAGAAAACCTATACTTACTGGCATTGCAAAAACAAGAAAGCTTGCCAGGACATTTCGGTTCTCAAAAGGCCCTGAAATATAGCCGCTTCCCACGACTTTTAAATTTAATAAATCTATTCCAAAGTACTGCCCTATGCTATAGATGGAAATGAGTCCAGAAACGAAGATTAATGAAACCATTATTTTTCTTATCTGTCGTATATCCATAACGATATTTGGCACAAGGGAGTATAATCCAGCAAGTAGAATAATACTGAAGAGGCTATAGATGCTGGTGTAAATATCGATTGAAGATAGGACCGATATACTACAGGCAATTATGAAGGCAATGATGGGATAGTTCAATCCACTTTTGACCAATCTGTGTTTGCCTTCCGTTAAAAGATATAAACTGGCTGCTATTATGACCAGTACCTGAATAAAAGCCGTCTTCATTGTTGATATCAACCAGGGATTATAGACAAACCTCACATATAGGAGTGGTGTTCCAATAACCAACAATAATATGATTGCCCTTAGTATGTTATGAATCCTTTTTCTATTAATCACCTTCACACCCACAATCTATGATTTCTTATCAGGGCCCGCCAACGTTCCATTAGAATCTCTTTCCTATATTGCCAGTATTCTCTCTCCCTGTTCTTGCCGAGAAAACGCCCCCCTATGATTACAGCTCCCAAAGTTATCCTCAATACGAGACCAGCGAAGTTCATACATTTTAATACGTTTTCCGGAATCATTCCAAAGTGTTTTCTGAAAAACTTATGCATGCTCCGGTAGCGTTCAACCAGCATATTTCCTGAAGCCTGACCGGTACTCTGTCCCGCATAGTGAATCACTTCAGCGCGTGGATTAAAGTAAATCTTCCATCCTCTGTTCTTAATCCTATAGCACCAATCAACCTCTTCGTAATACATATAAAATTGCTCATCCATTGGTCCCACTTGGTCAATAGCATTGCGCCGCAGCATAAGAGCCGAACCCATAGGTTGGTCTACTTCCCTAACACAGTCGTGCTTCCAGTATCCCATTCTGTAATTGCCGATAAGTTTGTTTCTCGGAAACAATCTCTCCAACCCACTATTTTCGAAAAAAGCTGCTCTTAAAGTAGGAAAACTCCTGCAGGAAGGTTGTAAGCTCCCATCGGGATTAAAAAGTTTGCACCCCAAGGCACCTGCTCGGGGATTCTCATCCATAAATTCTACCATCTCATCTAACGCATTGGGCAGAACAACTGTGTCGGGATTCAGCAATAGTATGTATCTCCCTCGGCTCTCTCTCAGACCTTGATTAGTGGCTTTCGCAAAACCCAAGTTCTGGCAGTTTTCTATTAGCCTCATCCCAGGAAATTCACTCCTGACCATATCCACACTGCCGTCACTGGAATTATTGTCCACCACAATTATCTCGAAACTTATTCGTTTCGTATCACGATAAATAGACTGTAAGCATTCCTTTAGCAGCTTCTTCACATTGTAATTAATAATTATAATCGATAAATCGACCACTTCTCTGACCCTCTATTTAGCCTCGACCTAAAGCGTGACCGACTACTATAGTGGGTTATTCCTCAGAGTATAATTTGGTCGGGCACTCTTTAGAGTGCCGTCTTCCGTCACCCTAAAGGGTGACCGACCAGCATAGAGCTATCTGGCGCGGAAACGTTTATAGTGCTAATTAGTCAGGCACGCAGAGATTGTTTGGAATTTTGGACTCAGAATTTTGAAATCCCTATGGCATATAGACCGCTATCCATAGTTTTATAGAATTGGTGCATCACTTCGGTGGGCGGATTGCGACAAAATAAAAAGTAGCAAAATTCTATCAAAATCGAGAAAGTTTGTCAAACAAAAAAGCGCCCTTCGGTTTTTCTGTTTGACAGGTCGTTTTTCAATTTGCTAAACTTTTCTACAAATTTGCACGTGATTTCTTAGCTTTGCCAATCTATTGCAAAACAAGGAAAATTATGGGAATATACGAATACCTTAAGATAAAAAGAGAAGAAATCGATGAAGCATTGGAAAACTGCCTCCCCAAAGAAGATACCTATCCTCCAAAGATACATCGGGCAATGAGATACAGTGTATTGAATGGCGGCAAGCGAATCAGACCAATCCTGACCCTGGTCACATCTCAAGTCCTGGGAAAGAAGGCCGATCTCCTGATGGCTGCCTGCGGGACCGAACTAATCCATGCTTCCTCTTTGATTCTCGACGACCTTCCCTCAATGGATAATGCCAATTTCAGAAGAGGACGACCAGCAACCCATAAGGTATTTGGCGAAGCAGTAGCAATACTCGCTGCCTATGGCCTGTTAATGAAAGGACTGGCCCTTATCGCTCACAATTGCCGAAAAGCTAAAATAGATAAGAAAGTCACCAGTCAAATTATGGAAGATATTTCGGAAGCAATCGGTTCTTCGGGGATGATTGGTGGACAGACAGTCGATTTAGATTCTAAAGCTATGGATTTAAGAACATTGGAGTATATCCATACCCACAAGACGGGAAATCTTTTTGTGGTGGCCTGTGAGACCGGGGCAAGACTATGCGGAGCATCCGGAAAAGAGAGACAGGCTCTAAAGAACTACGCCAGAAATATTGGTTTAGCTTATCAAATAAGAGATGACATTTTAGATTTTGAAGGTAAAAGAGAACTGACGGGGAAAGATACGAGAAAAGATAGAAATAGAGTGACATTTGTTACCGTTCTGGGAATGGAGAAGGCAAAACAGCTTGCCTCTGAACTGGTAAAGTCCTCCAATAATAGCCTAAATTTTTTTGGCCCCAGAGCCCAGATCTTAAGAGAATTAGCAAAATATATTGTAGAACGGGAAAATTAGCGAAGCGGTAGTGAAACTGAGTTTCGTGGCTCAAGATGTTAAGAAAATTCAAAGTCTATTGGGAACTTACGAGACCATTTACCCTCCTGGCTCCCACACTCGGGTTTGTAAGCGGAGGCTTAATTGCCATTGGTGCCAGCAGTCGAGTAGTGCTGACTTTTACTTATGTCTATCCAATTATTCTGGGTGCTCTCTCTGCCACATTTCTTAATGGAGCCTCCAATATTGTGAATCAATATTTCGATATCGGTATTGATAGAATAAATAAACCAAACAGGCCTCTCCCTTCAGGTAGAATTTCTCTAAAGGAGAGTCGGCTGTTCAGTATTCTGCTTTATACTTTCTCATTCTTTTTAGCATACCTGGTTCCTAACAAGCAATTTATTATTATTGTTCTAACCACTGCTCTAATTACCTACGCCTACTCCGCGCCGCCTTTTAGAACCAAAAGATGGGCAATAGCAGCCAATCTAACCATTGCCATTCCCAGAGGATGTCTCCTCATAGTCGCCGGCTGGACAGCAGTGAGAAGTTTCTTTAATTTTGAGCCCTGGTTCATCGGCTCCATATTTGCACTCTATCTTGTGGGCGCTGCCTCTACCAAGGATTTCTCTGACATAAAGGGTGACAAAATGTACGGATGCAATACCCTTCCCATAATTCTCGGAACGAAGAAAGCTGCAATGACTATTGTTCCTTCCCTTATATTGCCTTTTCTATTAATTCCGTATGGCAAAATTAACGGCATATTGACTGGATCAACCATAGTACTATACACGTTAACAACTATCCTTGTGGCCTGGGGCAGTTATACTGCTTACTTAGTCTTGAGAAAGCCTGAAGAATTGGCACTGGAAGCAAATCACATATCCTGGAAACATATGTATCTGATGCTTTTAGTAGGACAGATAGGTTTTGCCTTCGCTTACCTTGTTTAAAGAGGATTTTTGAATGGAAGAGAAAAAGAAAATAAAATCATTAATAAATGATATTACAAAGGGAATTAAATTGGGTCTTGTCTTTAGCCTGAATATAGGATTTATCATCGGTATTATGAAAGGTGTGAGTCTGGTCTACTCCAATAGATACTTACAGAATTCATTACATAATCTTGTTTTAGCCACAATACAACTTAGTCTTAATAGTGCAGTATCGAAGTCGGTCCTAGTAGCCACAGCAGTAGTTATTGCTTTTGTGACAATCAAAATTTATGGAGAAAGTGGATTAGCGTTTATTTCTTCTCTTATGACATTGTTATATATAGCCAGCTTTAGGCGAATGAATCCTTTTAATTACCTTCTACTTATTTTATTACTCTACGGACTACTGTACCCAATCGGTATCAATGCAAAACTGCAGGAAAAATTTAGCTTTTTAAATAAAGTGGCTATAGGAAAATTGGTACTGGTGCCAATTCTGTTAATTGTTATCTATAACGGATTCATCTACTCGTATCGGTTGACTAATCGCTCTAAAGGTCCGTCCCAGAGTCCCAATATAATCCTCATTTCCATTGATGCCTTAAGGGCAAACCACCTGAGTTGTTATGGCTACCACAGGAACACATCCCCCAACATTGACCAACTGGCAAGAGAAGGGTCCCTTTTCAAAAACTGTTCCAGCCAGGCTACAACTACTTTGCCTTCCCACGCGTCAATCTTCCTCTCCCAGTATGTCTGGAGACACAATGTGGATGATGCTACAAAAAGAAAACGATTGACTGACTCGTGCACTACGCTGGCTGAAATCCTGAAAAATGAAAATTTTGCTACCGCTGCCTTCACTGGTGGGGGAATAGCCTCATCAATATTTGGGTTCGGTCAAGGATTTGAAATCTACCGAGATGGGATTCCAGGAAGGCGGGGACGTTATGAAATGGCATCCTATATTGACAAGTTATTAAGTTGGTTAAAATCTGTTAGAAACAAGAAGTTTTTCTTATTCATCCATACAGGCGATTTGCACGGATCATATAATCCTCCTTTACCATATTTCGATTTATATACGAAGGGGCAATGTGAAGGGAACCACTTAAGGACGTCGAGCGGCATCGAAGTCGGTAAACTGGATGCTTCAAAGCTCACTCCAAAAGAGGCTGATTACATTATGGCAGTGTATGATGGGGCCATCAATTATGTTGATGGACAATTAGGAAAGGTATTTGAAAAATTAACCCAACTGGGTATTGATGATAACACCATCATAATCATCACTGCCGACCATGGAGAAGCTTTTAAAGAGCATGGTAAACTGGACCATTGTTACAAGCCATATATAGAACTGGTACATGTTCCTTTAATAATCAAGGGGCCGGGAATACCCAAAAATATAATTTATGAGAATTGCGTTCAGCATATTGATATCGTTCCTACCATACTTGAGATTCTGAATATTCCCCAAAGAAAAGAATCGCAGGGTAGAAGCCTTTTACCTTTAATAAACAACTACGAGATTGAACAAGATTTAAAAACCTATAGTTCCGGACAGGATCGAGCTCAACGAACATTTTCAATGTCATTGAGAACAAAGGAGTGGACATATATTACCGACCGAGATGGAAAGGACGAGCTGTACCATAGGATAAACGATCCAAAAGAACAGAACAACGTAATCAAGAAGAGACCACTCATAGCTCAAGAATTAAAGCAGGAATTGGCAGACTTCATAGCTTTGACAGGCGAAGGAAAACCGCAGGCAGTTGAGGAACTTCGTATTGATGAGGAACTCAAGGAAAAGTTAAAGTCGCTGGGTTACCTACAATAATTAATAATTAAAAGATAGTTTGTGATATGGAGTCCTTGCGAAAGCGAGGTTCAGTACGTCCCTCCCTTTGGGGAGGACTCCAGTTGCAGGCACAGATTTCCCGATTGAAAATCGGGATGCAGACCTGTGTCTATTTACTCACTTCAGGAAGAGTTTAATACCATAGTAAGTTCTAAATAGTAGACGCATCAGCGTAAGTCTACAGCCATAGATGAAATCATCAAGGCCATAACCTTCCATAAAATACTTTCCTTCGTAGGGTAAAATTACCAAGCTTACTTTTATTTTGGGGGCAATATCGGTGGGAATAGAGTTTTTTTTGCAGGCTTGATACATATGGCGGAAAATTAGAAGCATTTCCTCAAACTTTGGTGAAGGCTTTGTCTCGTAATCTGTCCCTTGCAAAGGGCGGAATATACAGATTGTAGGAAATGCCCCTATACTGGTAATATAATCTATGGCCCTAATTGTGTCCTCAATTGGCTCTAAACCAGCAATAATCTCACCAGAAACCTTACCTTTGCCCATTTTTCCCGCGGTATACTCTATTGCTTTGAAAAAAGTCTCCTGACCTAAAGTTTTTTCCTTGCCAGGACAGACTTCTTCAAATACTTCCTTATTGAAAAATTCGAAGCAGAATGAAAAATGGTCTACTCCCGTTTCCATCATCATATCATATTTAGATAGTTCTTTCTCCGGGGGGCATTGAACCCCAATTAAAAGACCTGTTTCTTCCTTCACCGCTTTCACATAAGGAGCCAGAATATCCAGAGCCTTTCCTTCACAGTAACCGGTATTGAAATGAACGAAAGTGATTCTGGACTCTTTTCCAGCAGCTCTAGCAGTCTCCACCACATCGTCGATACTCTTCTCTGACTCCTCAGTAACTCCCACATTGAGCCCAGTGGCACAGAATTTACAATTCTGTCTCGGCTCACTCAGCCAGTAGCTGCACACTCTGGCCGGGTATATTGCTAAGTATGTGCCCTGCAACATACCAACTCTCGACATCAAGGTTCCGTTACTGGTTCTCTTATTGTACCATAAAGGCTGGTGTGGGATTATAACATCACATAATTCCTTGCCTTCCTTTGTAATGTAATATCTGCCATTCCTTTTCGCCAGAAGTAACGGGCTGTTTTTGGCAAACTCTTCAAGGATAGGTATATTGGCATACAGATTACCCGGAAGAATCAGCTCCAGTCCACTTCCCAGTCCGGCTCTTATGCGGGAGACCAGACGAGCATCCTTTTCTAAATCGCAGCTGGGGTCAACCCGCATTCCTTTACAGAAAAGTTCCAGTTTCAATGTTCCTGGGTTCAGCTTTTTCCACTTCTTTTTCATTTCAATTAACTATCATAAATTTTATCGCCTTCCCATCAATCTCTTCCGGAACTGGCAGGTTGAAAATCTCAAGTACTGTCGGCGCAATGTCGACAATAGAGGCCGATTCCTGGGGAGATTTACTATTGGAAAGGAAAATTCCTTGGGTTATGGAGGGGTCAAAGGAACAGTGGTCTCCGCTCCAGTTAGATCTATTTTCCACAATCATTTCAGGAGGAACGCCTCCGAGTGCACTCTGCCAGGAGACCCTGTAGCCTTCATTAAAGCCAACTACGAGATCAGGAGCCTCCTTTAGATACTCTCCTTGGTAGATATCTTCTCTCTTATACACATCTACTATCACTTTTTTGCCGGTTACTGGGTCTTTTAAATTCTTCAGTTTAGTTACTATTTCCTCCCTTAAACTATCGTACTCCTCGCCCGGCTTCACTGTTCCATACATCTCCCTACCTTTTAAATTCATATAGATAGAACCCAGTCCCAAAGCATACGCTTTAGTTCTCTGCCAGTCAACATTTGGCCAGAACTCGCCCCTGCCAAAAAGGTCTTCCAATTTGTATTGTTTCCCTTTTCCAGATGAGAGATTCATATAGCCATTCTTGACCAGCCAGGTATTAAGGTTCACTGCTTTCCTGAATGGATGGAATCCATGGTCGGAAATTACAAAAAGAGTGGTATTCTCATCCACAAAAGGCATAACCTCTCCTACTATTCCATCCATCTTCTGATAAACTTTCAAGATCGCATCGCCATATTTCTCTGCCTTCTCTCTATCGTAAGCAGGATGAGACTCATCAATCAATCTCCAGAACATATGTTGCACCCTATCGCTCGCTTGAAAAATAAAGACGAACAAGTCAAAGTCTTTCTTCTTCAGCATACTCATCATTATTTCTTCTCGCTGATTCATGGTATAAAAGAGGTCTTCCAAAAAAATCTTCTCATCAATTCTGTTTTCACTCAGAGCCCAGGAATCGACAGCCCAGCCCAGAGTCTTATATAGTCCTATCTCTTCAGCCAGTTTCTTGCAAAAGGATTCTGGATAAGAGATGGGAAAAGGCGGCTTTCTGGGATAGAAGTTTATTGGGCATAAATACAGTCTGAATTCAGGCTTAATGCTTATCAAATAGAACCTTCCCATTCCATATACTTTAATCAATGGACTCATCTTGAACTTAATCACGAACCAATCGCTCCAATGGCCAACCTCCAACTTCTCTTCTCTATCCTGGATGTTTATTATCGCCTGTTTATCGCCGATTACTTCAATCTTCAGAGGAATCAATATATCTTCACGCCTCCTCGATAATCTATTCCTTGGCCCGTAGATTACAGTCTCTATTTTTCCATCTTCTATTTTGACATTGGTGATTTTTCCTCCCATCTCCGTATCCCCTTCTTCCCTCACATCTGTCGCATAATAAGAAAAAGTTCCCTGTGTTCCACGAATGTCGGGTACACCCAGACCGGAGAGAAGTTTGCCTCCTACGACCTTCTCGGGAGGAAATGTGACAGGTGCCTGCAAGATTACGCACTTAAGCCCATTCCGGGAGGCTATCTGCCAGAAAGATGTCCCCTTTCTATTGCAGGCAACGTTCGGTTTTTCTATAGGAAACAGTCGTAACAGGAACTTTCCTTCGCTGAAGGAGGTAGTGGCGAGGTCAGGCATATAAGTCTGAGGGTCCCTGTTGAGGAAATCGAAGATGCTGGTCTTGCCTGGATTGGTGCCCGTGGCGAAGCTTGACCAAGCAACAGGCGATTCTGCTGGATTGGTTGTTCCCAGCTTTAGAAAAGTTCCCCTTTCTCCAAGCCTTTTCAAGTTGGGTAGTTTTCCCTCGCCCATCCACTCCGATAGCAAATCCGGGTCAATTCCGTCAAATCCTAAGATAATCACTTTTTTCTCCGCGAGCCCGGGATTTGGCTTTCCCTTAAAAGAATCATAAAAAAAGAGCCCTGCAGGAATAGACAAAAAAAGTATCGCTATTAATAATAAGAGAACCGATTTTCTCCTAAGCATAACAGCCATTCCGTTCTCCATTTCTGGTAGCGCCTGTTTAGAGTAGCCACCTCGTCACCTCACTCCAAATACAGGGACGCCACGAGGAAAAGGTGAATGTGTAGCTTTCCGTCGCCAAGGAATTTGAGGAATGATTGATTTTCAATTCTACAATAAAGGATTAATGGTGTCAAGATAAGCGTGGTTGGTCACATTGGGAAGTAATTAGATAGGATAAAAGGAGAAGAAAAAGGGGTCAGAGTCATTTTCTTGTCCCCGTCTGTTCCAAACCGTCTTTATACAAAGTTGTTAGAATATCCCACAGCAAATAATCTCAGCATAACTGAATTAAAAAAACCAAACCCCATCTATAGGGGAAAAATGACTCTGACCCCTTTTTGTTTATTAATACATACCAGGACCACCAGGCATACTTGGCGGGGTAGGTTTCTCTTCAGGTATGTCGGTTACCAGGGACTCTGTAGTCAATAACACTGAAGCAATACTGGCTGCATTCTCAAGGGCCAACCGGGTTACCTTAACCGGGTCGACAATGCCTGCTTTTGCCAGGTCTACATATTCTCCAGTCTCGGCATTTAGTCCAACGCCAGGCGTGCTCCTTTTCACCTTTTCCACTACTACAGACCCTTCAAACCCGGCATTTTCCGCAATCTGCCTTAGGGGTTCCTCTAAGGCCCGCTTAATAATATTTATCCCCGTCTGTTCATCTGCGTCATCTGCCTTCAATTTTGAAACAGCCTCGCTCGCTCCCAGGAGCATTATTCCACCACCGGGTATGATACCTTCCTCTACAGCCGCTCTCGTAGCGTGCATGGCGTCTTCAAGCTTGAACTTTTTCGCTTTCATCTCGGTCTCGGTAGCTGCACCCACATTAATGACAGCAACTCCGCCCACAAGTTTCGCCAGCCGCTCCTGTAATTTCTCCCTATCGTAATCTGAGTCGGTCTCTTCTATCTGTTTCTTAATCTGAGCAATTCTCCCGTTGATATCTTTCTTATCTCCACTGCCTCCCACAATTGTGGTATTTTCCTTATCCACAGTTACTCTCTTTGTCTGGCCGAGCATATCGAGGGTTGCTTTATCAAGTTTCATTCCCATCTCTTCCGAAATTACCGTTCCCTTTGTGAGAACTGCAATGTCCTGCAACATCTCTTTTCGGCGGTCTCCGAAGCCGGGCGCCTTGACTGCTGCGCACTTTAGCGTCCCCCTCAGTTTATTGACCACAAGTGTGGCCAGAGCTTCTCCTTCAATATCTTCAGCTACGATGAGGAATGGTTTACCTGTTTGAATAATCTTTTCCAATATCGGCAAGAGGTCTTGCATAGCACTAATTTTCTTATCCGTAAGCAGAAGGTAGGCATCCTCCAAAACTGCTTCCATCCTCTCGGCATCGGTAATGAAGTATGGGGAAATGTAGCCCCTGTCAAACTGCATCCCTTCTACAATGTCCACAGTGGTAGCAGCACCTTTTCCTTCCTCCACTGTAATAACTCCGTCTTTTCCTACCTTGTCCATAGCGTCAGCAATCAAGTTCCCAATCTCATGGCTGTTTGCAGCTATCGAAGCAACCTGTGCTATTTTCTCCTTAGTTTTCACATCCTCTTTTTTCGCCTTTATCGCTGCTACTACAGCCTTGACTGCATTATCGATTCCCTTCTTAATATGAATAGGGTTAGCTCCAGCAGTAATATTCTTCAATCCTTCGCGGATAATTGCCTGGGCAAGGACAGTCGCTGTAGTAGTACCGTCACCAGTATCTTCGTTTGTTTTCGACGCAACCTCTTTCACCAATTGAGCTCCCATATTTTCAAAGGGATCCTTGAGCTCGATTTCTTTGGCTATGGTCACTCCGTCATTGGTAATGGTCGGCGAGCCAAATTTCTTATCCAGAACTACATATCTTCCCTTTGGCCCCAGAGTGATTCTCACCACATTCGCCAGCTGGTCCACGCCACTCATTACTGCTCGCATTGCCTCTTCGTTAAACTTCATTTGTTTTGCCATTTTAATCCCTCCTCTAATTTCAGCGGATATAAGTTGATAAGAGCAAAAGAAAAACCTATCAACATATCAACACTATGAACCCATCATCTCTCCTTTCCTTGCTGTTTATTCTACGATTGCCAGAATATCTTCTTCCTTCACAATCAAGTAGTCTTCATCATCTATCTTTATTTCATTACCAGAATACTTACCAAAAAGTATCTTATCCCCCACTTTGACATCCAGTGGAAGCACTTTCCCTTCCTCGGTAATCTTACCTCTTCCCACCGCGATAACTTTGCCTTCCTGGGGTTTCTCTTTAGCGGTGTCAGGAATAATAATTCCGCCCTTTTTCTTTTCTTCCACTTCCAAAGGTTTCACCAGAACTCGATCACCCAGCGGTCTAACCTTCATTGGCTTCTTCCTCCTTTCTAACATATGATATTCTCGCCTTAGGAACCGGTCGTTAGCACTCAGGCGGTAAGAGTGCTAATATATATATTTTTTTAGTGAACGCAAGTCAAGAACCAAAAACTGCCAGAATTCTTGCCAAGGGTAAAAAAACTCCAGTTTTCTCCAGAATACTCCAATTTTCTCTATTTTTTGCCGGGTCGGGCACTCTTTAGAGTACCTCCTGGTCGGGCACTCTTTAGAGTACCTCCTGGTCGGGCACTCTTTAGAGTGCCAATCCCGTCACCCTACACGGCGACCGACCAGTGAATCAGAAAAAACTAGATGCAATCAGCAAGTTATCCACAGACTTTTCCACAAAATCCACATCCCTATTTCTGGCCTTGAAAGTTTCTTTCCCAGATTATCCTCAACCCTTCCAGAACCAGGTCTTGATTTACCGTATCTATCATACCTAAGTCGGGGGCAATGAGTTTGGCATATCCTCCAGTAGCCACAATCCTGGGATTTCCTCCAATTTCTTCCTTGATTCTTGTAAGTATCTCTTTTACCTGTCCGATCGCACCATAAACTATTCCTGCTTGCATGCTCTTTCTGGTGTTCCTGCCAATAACACTTTCTGGTTTAGCCAGTTCAACGTGAGGCAACTGAGCCCCCTTTTCAAAAAGCGCCTGGGAAGAAATGCCGATTCCGGGCGCAATCACTCCTCCCAAATATTCTCCCTTCTCACCAATTACATCAAAAGTTGTAGCGGTACCGAAATCAACGACTATAACCGGACCCTTATATAGTTCAAAAGCAGCTATGCTGGTTGAAAGTCTGTCAGCTCCCACTTCTTTAGGATTATCGTAGAAAATAGGAATCCCCAGCTCGCATTCCCGACCAACAATAAGTGGCTTGACGTGAAAATATCTATCGGAGAGCTCTTCAAAGACAGGTAAAAGAGAAGGAACCACACAGGATATGGCAACCCCGGAGATTTTTCTGCTATCGATTCTTTCCAACTCGAAGAAATCTAATATTTCCACCCCGTACTCATCTGGAGTCTTCCCTGCACTTGTTGAGATTCTCCAGCTGCCTATAAGTTTCTTGCCTGTGTAGACACCAAAGAAAATACTCGTATTCCCAATATCAATCACAAGAAGCATAATATTTCCCCTCTCTTAAGACGCGATTGGTCGACCGCAGTGGTCGGCCCGCAGTCTACTCCCGCAAACCGAAGCTCTCGCTGTGGCAGTGAAAGGGATTTTCTGGAGCCCTTGCGAAAGCAAGGTGGCGGTTTCTCAACCTCCCTTTCGGGAGGACTCCAAGAATCTGGAGCCCTTGCGAAAGCAAGGTTCCGCTCTCTACCCTAAATTTTCGATAATATTGTTACATCTCCAGCAATAACTCTTTTTCTGCCATCACCTGTCTCCACAATCAAAGCTCCATACTCATCTATATCTATGGCTCTACCCCTGATAATCTTTTCTGCACCGGCAATCTTGACTTCCTTATCCAGCACAGCCGACATACTCCTGTACTCTTTCATGATTGAAGCAATCCCTTTTTTTCTAAAATCTAAATAGTATTTGTCGAACTTTTCCAGCACTTTTCCTAAAAGCCTCTGTTTAGCCACGGCACGGCCTGCCACATCCTTGAGAGAAATCGCTTCCTGTCGAAGAGCCGCAGGAATTCGATTATTCACATTAATTCCAATACCTGTAATAACGTAATTAACCCGGCCAGCGCTCGAAACCATTTCCGTCAGCACCCCACACACTTTTTTAAATGCGTCACCGGCAACGGTGCGAATGAGAACATCGTTTGGCCATTTGAGTTTCACTTCCATTCTGGTAAGTTCGGCTATAGCTTTTGCTACAGCCAGGCTACTGATAATAGTTATTTTTGGCGCTTCCAGCGGGCCAATTTTTGGCCGCAGAATAACAGATAGCCAGATACCGCCCTTCGGAGAAACCCATCTTCTTCCCAGCCGCCCCTTTCCCTGAGTCTGAGTTTCTGCAATAACAACTGTTCCCTCAGGAAAGCCCCTTTCGGCAAACTTCTTTGCCTTATCCTGAGTGGAAGTGACCCTCAAATAACGAAATATTTTTCTGCCTATACTTCTCGATGGCCGGAACGAAATCCTCGTTGCCCTGTTCACTTTTCCACCTTGGAACGTTCACACCCTCCCGCTCATCGAAGCCGCCAATCTGCCTTCCGCGATGTTCCTATTTCCTTATGTCCATTACATCCAAACTTATATCCATTGACCTGGCTGAGTGAGTAATCTCGCCAACAGAGACCCTATCCACTCCCAGACGGGCAATCTGTCCGACAGTCTTCAAATTTACTCTCCCCGAGACCTCGACGGCCGGACTCCTCGTCCCTTTCTTTTCCCTGGCCAATTTAACCATCCTTACTGCCTTCTTCAAAGTAGGGAGTTCCATATTATCAAGCATGACAATATCCACATCCATACCTAATACTCTCTTCAGTTGTCTGAGATTATTCACCTCTACCTCTATTTTCATACCGTGGGGAACTTTCTCTCTTATTTCTTCCAAACTCCGGCCACTGGGAATCTCCTTTCCCATGCCAACCCCCGCTATCCGCCAATGGTTGTCTTTAATCAAAACCATATCGTATAAGCCCATCCGATGATTATATCCGCCGCCACAGTTCACTGCATACTTCTCAAGATATCTCAGGCCCGGGAGTGTCTTCCTCGTATCATAAATTCCTATCTTTCCCTGAACACCCGTCGATCTCACAGCCTTTACATATCTTCGGGTCAGTGTAGCAATGCCGGACAGGTGCTGCAAAAAGTTTAGCGCTGTCCTTTCTCCTGTCAGCACCACCCGAGCGCTTCCTCGAACCTCGGCAAGGGTCTCTCCTTTTCTTACTTCGCTTCCGTCCTCCACTATCCTCTTGAACTCGATTTCCTTGCCCTTCCCCTCTTTCCAAATAATCAAGCTTTCCGCAATCTTGAACACCTGTTCCGCCACCCCCATCCCTACAACTACGCCTGGCTCCCTGGCTACTATCTTTGCTTTCACCCTGCTCGTTTCAGGCACAAGTAGATTGGTAGTGATATCTCCCCTCCCCACATCTTCGCGGAGTGCATTTTTGACAATTGGTCTTATCTTCTTCAAATCAAGGTTCACATCTTCCTCCACGGTTAGCCCAAAACGTACCATCTTTCCGTCAGCCTCCTCGCTCCCCAGACCAGAACGCGGCAGGAAAAGGCCGAGCGACCCGGCTACCCATCGGGTCTACCAAAAAATGGTCGCTGTCACTATTTTATCTTTTGAGTCCCGATTTTACTTTCTTCCTATAAGAAGATCCTCTCAACTCAAAAATCTTGTCCCTTAATATTGTTGCCATTTCGAAATCAAGGCTATCTGCAGCCTCGCGCATCTCTCTCTCCAGCTGCTTCAACACCTGAGGAGTCTGCTCCTCCGTTAAATAATCGTAGCCCTTTTCCCGTAAAATCCCATAAGCCCTCTGCTTCGTCTCGTCGATGAATTCTTCCTCTTCTCTTATCGCTTTCTGGATTGTCTGAGGAGTAATGTGGAATTTCCTGTTATGCTCCAGCTGTTTATTCCGCCTTCGGTCCATTTCCTGGATAGCGCGACGCATCGATTCAGTCACGTCATCTGCGTACATAATAACACGGCCATTTACATTGCGAGCCGCCCTCCCACAAACCTGTATCAGAGTGGTTTCTGACCTCAGAAATCCCTCTTTGTCTGCATCCAGTACAGCAACCAAGGAAACCTCTGGCAAATCGAGCCCTTCCCTTAAAAGGTTTATTCCCACCAGACAGTCGAATTCACCCTTGCGAAGATCTTTTAAAATCTCCACCCTGTTTAAAGTCTCAATCTCTGAATGAAGATAGCGGACGCGTAGGCCTTTCCCCAGAAGGAAAAAACACAAATCTTCTGCCATCCGCTTCGTTAAAGTGGTCACCAGAACCCTCTCTTTTGTCTCCACTCTTTTGTCAATTTCTTCAATCAAGTTATCAATTTGACCTGCGGTGGGTCTTATCTCAACTGCCGGGTCAACCAATCCAGTCGGCCGTATAACTTGCTCTACCACAACGCCTTTCGCCTTCTCAAGTTCATAAGCCCCTGGTGTGGCTGAAACATAGATAACCTGATTCATCAACCTTTCGAATTCAGCAAATTTGAGAGGTCGGTTATCCAGTGCACTGGGCAAGCGAAACCCATATTCAACAAGGGTCTCTTTTCTTGAACGGTCTCCGTTATACATACCATTCAGTTGAGGAATCGTAACGTGAGATTCATCGATAATCGTCAGGAAGTCCTGGGGAAAATAATTAATTAGACACGCTGGCGGCTCTCCCGGCTTTCTCCCAGAGAGATGCCTGGAATAGTTTTCAATTCCGGTACAGTAGCCTACTTCGCGCATAATCTCGATATCATAATTTGTCCTCGTCTCTAACCTTTGAGCTTCCAGTAACTTGTTTTGAGACTTCAACTCCTTCAGCCTTTGTTCCAGTTCTTCCCTTATTGCTTTTATGGCTTCTTCCAATCTGGGTTTAGTTGTGACAAAGTGTTTTGCTGGATATACATATACTTTCTCTTTATCTGTTAGAACTTTGCCAGTTAAAGGGTCGATTTCGGCTATCCTCTCAATTTCGTCGCCAAAAAATTCTACCCTAAGAGCGGTTTCCAGATAGGCAGGGTATACTTCCACAACATCTCCCCTGACTCTGAAATTACCTCTGGTGAAATTGATGTCATTTCTCTGATACTGGATATTTACCAAGTCCCTCAGCAAATCCTGGCGGGGATAGGAGTTACCCTTAGTCAGAATTACCAGAGACTCTTTCCATTCCTGCGGGGAACCAATGCCATATATACAGGATACAGAAGCCACAATTATAACATCTCTCCTTTCCAAAAGGGAACTTGTGGCTTTTAGTCTTAAGCGGTCAATCTGTTCATTAATAGAAGCGTCCTTCTCTATATAGGTATCAGTCTGGGGAACATAGGCCTCGGGTTGGTAATAGTCATAATAGCTCACAAAGTACTCGACAGAATTTTCCGGAAAGAATTGCTTAAATTCGGAATAGAGCTGCGCCGCCAGGGTCTTATTGTGGGAAATTATTAATGTAGACCTATTGACATTTGCTATCACATTCGCCATTGTGTAAGTCTTTCCTGAACCAGTCACTCCAAGTAAGACCTGAGCTCTATCTCCTCGCAGAATCCCTTCAGTTAGCTCCCCGATTGCCTCAGGCTGGTCTCCACGAGGAACAAAATCTGAAACCAATCTGAATTTCAAGTCAAATCTCCACTAAAATCGTTTTTTCCAGTCAAGATTCCATTTCTTTAAGGCTTCTACCATCTCATAATCGGTACGGTCGACAGTGAGAGGTGTAATCGATATCATGCCATGCTCGATGGCAGCGATGTCCGTGCCCTCTTCACAGATTCCAGAGATATTCTCACCAGCAATCCAATAGTACTTTTCGCCACGAGGGTCCATACGTTCCTGAACGTCTCTTCCATACACTCTTTTTCCCTGTTTTGTTATTTCCACTCCCTTGATTTCTTCCAGAGACAGGTCGGGAATGTTCACATTAAGATAGACATTCCTGGGCAACCCCTCCTGGACAATTCTCCGCGCTAGGAAACGCGCAAAATTTGCCGCCACTTCAAAGTGGTAACCGCCTGTCAAGACTAATGACACGGCAAAGGAGGGAACTTCTAACAGCGTTCCCTCCAGGGCGGCTCCCACTGTTCCAGAATAACTTATATCATCACCGAGGTTGGGGCCATTATTTATTCCAGCCACCACCAACTCCACCTTCCCCCTCATCAAACCCAGTATACCCAGCCTAACGCAATCTGAGGGCGTGCCATTAACCAGGTATTTCTTCTCTTCTATCTTTTGAATTCGAAGAGGTTTATCCAGGGTCAAAGAGTGGCTGGTACTGCTCCTCTGCTGGTCGGGGACAACAACGTAAACTTCACCAAGTTCCGATAATGCCCGAACCAGGTGCTCAATACCTCTACCATGTACTCCGTCATCATTGGTTACCAGAATCCGCATTTTCTATTCCCTGCCCATATAGCAAAGCACCATTTATGGTACCATCTGGTCGGGCACCATTTACGGTGCCATCCGGTCGGGCACCATTTACGGTGCCATCCGGTCGGGCACCATTTACGGTGCCATCCGGTCGGGCACTCTTTAGAGTGCCGCCTTCCGTCACCCTGAAGGGCGACCCACCAACGGGCAACCACAAAGGTCGCCCCTACGCCCGGTCGGGCACCATTTATGGTGCCATCCGGTCGGGCACTCTTTAGAGTGCCATCTTCTGTCACCCTGAAGGGCGACCGACCTAACTAATTTGTAAACATATATTAACAAAAGTTGTAAACAAAATCAATATAAATTTAAGTTGACAATAACAGTTAATTTTTGATATTTTTTTCTTAACCTGAGGAAAATCTACATAAGATTGTGAGAGCTTGAAACTATGGTAAATGCTCTTTCTGGCGAAATAAGAAGTCTGGCTCAAAGGGCAATTGCTCCAGATGGAAAGAAGTACCAAAGCCTATCTATCGAAGCTGTCAGAAAAATTGGTAATAAGAATAAAGTTCAGGGAAAGGAGGTAGAACTCGCTGCCTTGCAAATAGGGGTAATTCCCGAGCGCTACCAGAGAAACATCGGAACAGTGGGAATCGAGGGACAAATTAAGTTACTCCAGTCCAAAGTGGTTATTGTTGGAGCTGGGGGTCTAGGAGGAACGGTCACAGAGATACTGGCCAGAATAGGTATCGGACATCTCATAGTAGCGGATGGAGACTCCCTTAAAGATAGTAATATCAATCGACATCTACTCTGTCACGAAAAAAACCTTGGACAGAATAAGTCTCAAGCAGCAGCGGAAAGAGTAAGGCAAATTAATTCCGGAGTTGAAGTGGATTGCTTTTCCCATCCTGTTACTGAGGAGAATGTCACCCAACTTATAAGAGGCGCAAATGTCATTGTGGATGCTTTGGGCGAAATAGGATCCCGTTTTATCTTAGAGGCAGCCGCTAAAAAGGAAGGCATTCCTTTAGTTCACGGCGCTATAGCAGGCTTTTATGGACAGGTCACCACCATATTACCAGAAGACGAAGGACTTGTAAGGATTTACGGTTCACGGGATAGGGGCCCGGAGGCTGGAAGTGAGAGAGACCTAGGGACTCCTCCCACTACAGCCAGTATTGTTGCGTCATTTCAAGCACAAGAAGTCATAAAGGTTCTGCTTGGTGTCGGTAACCTGCTTCATAATAGATTATTAAGCATAGACGCTGAATCAGGGAATATAGAAATAATTAGCCTCTATCCTTAAATACGTCTGGGAAAACTCTCCGTCGACGGGGTGCTCGTCCTCCAATTACAAACAAATTTACCCCTCTGGTGCTCCCAAGAGTAGCATTTTGAATGTTAGCTGTCATGATTTAATAATTCTCTTGACAAATAATTTTGGATTTGGTAAAAATTAGTAAAAAATCGGGCCAGGGGGTAACCATGAAAAAGACAAAAAAGACTAGAAAATACAGAAAATTGACGCCCTGGCAGGAACTTGTCAGCCACTATGGAGTAAAGGGAGCAATAGAGAGATATAAGAAGGCCACCTTTGAGGAAAAAGGCGAGCCAGAAACTGCCAAAACTTCCCTGCACGCGGCTCTGCCGGCTGAAAGAGAAGAAAGGGTGAGTCTATTCATTGATCGCGGAGCGCCCCTCAGTGAACATTACAAAGAGACCAAGATAGCTCTTTTACCACGCGATCCCAAGTGGATTTATGCTTATTGGGAGATTGGTGAAAAAACAAAAGGAGAAGTCAGGAGGAAACGAGGAGAGGATATATTTTTGAGAAGCAGTTTAACCTTGAGATTTTATGATGTGACCGATATTGAATTCAACGGCAGAAATGCTCATAGGCAATTTGATATTAAAGTCAATTCAGAAATTGGTAATTGGTATGTCCAGGTGCCAGAAAGTGGCCGTACCTACTTAAGTGACATTGGGCTCCTAACGGAGAAGGGTGAATTCATCATCCTATCCCGCTCCAATAAGGTTTCCCTGCCCAGAGGTAGCGTATCCGAAATCGGCGATGAGGAATGGATGATTGTAAAAGAGGAGTTTGAAAAACTGGTAACACGGATGCATCTTGATAAGGCTGGCTTGAGCAGTGAGGAGGCAATGAAAATCATTTCTCGACGTCTTGAAGAGATTTTACCTCTTGGCGCAGGCTCTCCTCTTCCTACCTCCCGTAAGCGCAAATAACACTCACATTGCCACATAGGAAAAAAATGGAAAAAGGATATCTATGTCTTCTTCTTCACGCCCATCTTCCCTTTGTTCGCCATCCCGAACACGAAGACTTTCTTGAAGAGGACTGGCTTTACGAAGCTCTAACTGAAACATATATTCCTCTGGTTAGAGTTCTCGACGGATTAATCGTTGACGGGATAGATTTCAGACTGACCATTTCTATTAGTCCAACCCTGGCAGCAATGTTTTCAGACCCACTGCTACAGCGGCGATATCTGCGCCACCTGAACAAGTTAATTGAGCTAACGGAGAAGGAACAAATCCGCGTGAAAAAACATCCGCAATTCCAGGAAGCTGCCCAAATGTATGAGCGGAAATTGAAAGAAGCACGCTTTATCTTCGAAGAAAAATATGATGGGAACCTCATCAACGCTTTCCGCAAATTCCAGGACATGGGAAAGATTGAAGTCATAACCTGTTGCGCCACTCATGGATTTCTGCCACTTATGTTCTACCGGCGTGCTGCGAGGGCGCAGGTAAGGATAGCAGTGCGAGACTATCTATTCAGATTTGGTCATCGGCCCAAGGGAATCTGGCTTTCTGAATGCGCCTACAATCCAGGGGACGACGAAATTCTAAAAGAAGAGAATTTGCGCTTCTTCTTTCTCGACTCTCACGGGATTATCTACGGCACTCCCCGGCCGCGCTATGCTGTTTTTGCTCCAGTCTATTGCCCTTCCGGAGTGGTAGCATTTGGCAGGGACGTTGAGTCTTCGCTCCAGGTCTGGAGTGCTGAAACCGGTTACCCCGGAGACTTCCGTTACAGAGAATTTTATAGAGACGCAGGTTATGACTTGGACTACGATTACATCCGTCCCTATCTCCACTCGGACGGCATAAGGAGAAATGTGGGAATCAAGTATTATAAAATTACAGGCAAAGTCAGCCTGGATAAGAAGGAGCCATACCATCCCCGGGACGCGCTGGAGGCTGCGGCTGAGCATGCTGGAAACTTTATGTTCAATAGAGAAAAGCAGGTTGAATATTTATACGATTTTATGGGGCGTAAGCCGATTATCGTGGCTCCTTACGACGCCGAACTCTTTGGCCACTGGTGGTATGAAGGTCCTGATTTCATCAATTTTCTCTTTCGAAAAATATATTATGACCAGACTATTCTTAGACCAATCACTCCTTCAGAGTATCTAAATGAAAATCCAAAAAATCAAGTAATAACACCTTCTATGTCGAGCTGGGGAGACAAGGGATATAATGAAGTCTGGCTGAACGGAAACAATGATTGGATTTACCGACATCTGCACAAGGCTGCTGAGAGGATGGTGGAAATAGCTGAAGAGAATCCGCAAGCAAAGGGATTCAAGAGGCGAGCGCTCAACCAGGCCGCCAGAGAATTGCTCCTGGCCCAGGCTTCAGACTGGGCATTCATTATGACCACCGGGAGAATGGTCGAATACGCTGAAAAGAGAACTCGTAACCATATCAATCAGTTCACTAAATTGTACGAAGAGATAAAAAATAACGGAATCGACGAAAACTACCTTAAAGACCTTGAACATAGAGACAATGTTTTCCCCGAAATGGACTATCGTGCCTACCTCTAAAAAAGGGGACTGTCCCCTTTTTTCCGTTCTGGCAGAGCTTCGCTCTGCAGCTACAGTGTCTTCGAAATCTTTATCCATACTTCTCTACTTCTCGGGCCATCAAATTCGGCAAAGAAAACCCCTTGCCACGTACCCAGAGCCAGTTCTCCATTTTCTATAGGAATAGTTTCAGAGGAGCCTACCAAACTTGCCTTAATATGGGCAGCAGCATTCCCTTCCGTATGAGAATAATTACCGTGCCAGGGGACTAACTTATCTAGTTCCGTCAGGATGTCCTGCTTGACACTGGGGTCTGCGTTCTCATTGATGGTAATCCCGGCAGTAGTATGGGGAACGAAAATATGGCAGACTCCATTATCGATATTGCTCCTATGTATTATATCTCTTACCAGACGAGTTATATCCATCAATTCCGCTTGTGAATGCGTTCTGATGCTCAATTTATTCAACATCCTTCTTTTCCTGGGAATAAGTTGCAGAAGTGGTGTCGCTCTCCCACACAGTGACCTTGCTTACCATGTAGCGAGAACTCCTCAACCGAGCTTTCAACTCGTTGTAAATAAATCTGGCAATGTTTTCAGAACTCGGATTAGTCACTTTAAAATGCGAAATTTCATTCAGATACTTATGGTCCAATTTCTCCATAATCCTTTCCAGGTAATTCTTTACCTTTCTGAAATCTATCAGCATACCTGTATTATCCAACTTTCCTCCCCTAATTCCAACCTGCACTTTCCAATTGTGACCATGCAATTTCTCGCATTTTTTCCCGTAGCCACGTAAATTATGAGCTGCCGAAAAACTTCCCTCAACTATAACCTCGTACATTTTTTACTCCATCGCTTCCAGATCGACTCTCTCCGCTCTATCTATATTCTTCCCCAAAAAGTTCCTGCCAAGAAGAAGAAACTTTTCCGGGTCGTCGCTGACAAAAAATTTGTATACTGCTTTACGATTTGCCTTTGTCAACAGGTTTTCCTCGCCAAGCTTTCTCTTTACAGCCTTAGCCGTAGCCTCGGCAGTATCTATAAGAGAGACTTTTTCACCCATTATTCTCGACAGGCACCCCTTCAACAGTGGATAATGAGTACATCCCAAAATGAGAGTGTCTATGTTTTTATCGTTTAAAGGAGATAGATATTTTTTGGCGACTTGTAAAGTCTCGGGGTCGTCGAGCCAACCTTCTTCTACAAGAGGAACAAATAGAGGGCAAGCTTGAGAAAATACCTTTACATTCTTATCTATCCTCCTTAAGGCGGCCTCGAAAGCTCCGCTCTTTATTGTTCCTTCTGTTCCGATAACGCCTATCCTAAAATTCCTGGTACTATCTATTGCAGCTTGAGCACCAGGCTCAATCACACCGATGACTGGAAGCTCCATATTTTCTCTCAATGAGGAAAGAGCAAAAGATGAAGCAGTGTTACAAGCCACTACAATAATTTTTACTTTCTGCTTTTTTAGAAAATTTGCAATATCCAAAGAGAAGCGTAGAACTGCCTCTTTTGACTTGGAACCATAGGGAAGATGTGCTGTATCTCCAAAGTAGATAATGTCTTCTCCAGGAAGGAGCCTGAGTAACTCGCTAACAACAGTTAATCCACCAACGCCTGAATCGAATACCCCGATCGGCCTTTCCCTCATTTCACCTTCTACGGTCACCATTTCTCCACCCAATCCTTATACTTTCTCACTCCGGCACAAATGCTTTCCACCATTTCATTCTGAAATTTGCTACTCCTTAAATTTTTTTCTCCTGATTTATTTGAAATAAATGCTGTCTCCACAAGAACGGCAGGCATCTTAGCTCCCTTCAAAACGCTGAACCCCGCCTGTTTAACGCCCCTGTTCTCTACAATTCTTAAGTAATTGCCGACTTCAGAAGAGATGAGCGAACAGAGTTCAGATGACTCGTTCATAAATTCATTCATCGCTAAGGACCAGAGGATTGATGATAACTCATTTCCCTTTTCCTTTTTCTCCTCCAGGGCAATTACTGCATTCTCCATATTAGCTACTGCTTGTGCTTCCTCATCAGAGGCCTCCTCGGATAGAAAGTAAATCTCGAAACCTTCAGTATGCTGCTTCAGGGAGGCATTGCAGTGAATGCTGATGAAAAGATCTGCCTTCTCCCGGTTAGCTATAGCAGTTCTGTCAGCAAGTGGCAGAAAAATATCGTGATACCTGGTCAGGATAACTCTTGTTTTTAAATTCTTATGCAGCTCTTTAGCCAGCTTATAGGCTATTTTCAATGTCACATCTTTCTCTTTGGTGCCTTGAGAACCGATTGCCCCGGGGTCTTTGCCGCCATGTCCTGGATCAATCACGACAGTCTTGATTCTTGCTCTCTTCGCTCCTTCCAGAGGCGGAGCGTGTTCGGTTATTTCAGGCTCTACAGGAGAGACCTCTTCCACTTCCTCTCTTATAGGAGCACCTATGAGCTTCTCCACAGTAGACAGAGTCTTACTTGGATAGTCCCAGAAAACCTGTTCACCAAGTACCTGACCAAATGCCTTGGTAATTACAACCTCAAGGGGAATCCACACTCTTCCTTCAATAATCTTAGTTTCCTTTTTCATCTTGCGTTTAACATTGTCAATGACCGCTTCAGGGCTATCAATAATGAATTCTACCTTTCCCTTGTTGAATTCCAGACTTGCCACGTTCTTAACCGGGTCGAAATCAACTTTTCCGCCAAATATTTCAGCTACATCGTTGATTTTCAAATAGCCCATTCCCGTAATTAACAGTAAATCGATATCGCTATAGGTTCTATCGGCAGCAAGCACTTTAATTTTGATTAGCTGCCCCTCGGCTGAGGCGACAGAGAAACAAGAAATCAATAACAAGCCACATAGAAATAGTCTTTTCAATGACACCTCGTATTCTGTTTAGTTGGGCACTGTTCAGAGTGCCAATCCCGTCTCACTAAAGGGCGGCCGACCCGTACTATGGAAGTAATTTCTTAATCTTTAACAAAAGCCCATCCCAATCAACTGGTTTAATCATATAGTCGCTAGCCCCCGCTGCAAAACCTTTTTCCACATCGCCCAGCATTACTTTACCCGTAAGAAGGATTACTGGAATACCTTTGATTTCTTCGTTCTCTCTAATCATTTTGCAGGTGGCAAAGCCGTCAAGTCCGGGCATGGTTACGTCCATAATAATGAGGTCAGGCTTCTCCTTACGTGCCCGGTTAATACCTTCCAATCCCGAAGGAGCCATCAACACCTCGTAGTTGCGGATTTCCAGTATTGCTGCCATCGTCTCTAAAGCGATGGGATCATCGTCTACTATAAGTATTCTTGATTTCCTATTCACATTCCCTGCTCAAGATTTGGTGGAGGCGGCGGGAATCGAACCCGCGTCCAGGAATACTTCAGCAGAACATCTACAGGTTTAGTCTCTGTTTGGGATCTCCTCCGCCTTATTACCCAGAAACAGGATTCGAGACGGAGCAGCCTCTAAATCTCATCCCGACTTCCAAGGCAAAAGCCGGAACTATCCCATCTCTCTGACACTCATCCCCATCCAATGGGCAAAATAGGGCGAGCGTATCCGCTTACGCGGCTAATGCTAACTCAACGTCAGCACTTACTTCTTGTTGTCGATTGATTAACGAGCCTTCGACAAACCTCGACCTGCAGTCTCTGCCTCTTCTATCCCTGTCGAAACCTGATCGCCCCCTTTATTTGTATCTATCTTTCATTGACCTCCTTACTTCTCTTTCGGCTTCGCGCCTCTTTAAAACTTCTCTCTTGTCGTATGTTCTTTTCCCCCTGGCAAGTCCGAGTGAAACCTTCGCATGTCCGCCTTTAAAATACATTTCCAAAGGAATTAAAGTCAAGCCTCTCTGTTGAACCCTGCCCATTACTCTTTTTATCTCATGCTTATGCAAAAGTAACTTCCTCTTTCGTTTCGGGTCATAATCCTTTGTCGAAGACTTTTCGTAGGGGCTTATATGTACACTGTAAAGGAACGCTTCTTCTCCTTCAATGCGGCCAAACCCGTCCCGCAAAGCTACTCTTCCCTCTCGTAACGACTTCACTTCCGAGCCCACCAGAACGATTCCCGACTCATAAGTCTCTAAGATTTCATAGTCATGAAAAGCTCTTCTATTTGTACTTATGACCTTTCTCATGTGAGAATTATACCAAAATAAAATCCCTTTTGCAAATAAAAAAGCCCGAAAATGGGGACTGTCCCCATTTTCAGGCTTGACTTTTCTTCAAGGTTAAACTAAAATTATTACACAATTATGCCGAAGTGGTGAAATTGGCAAACACGCACGGTTCAGGGCCGTGTGGGCGAGAGCCCTTGGGGGTTCAAATCCCCCCTTCGGCATGTCCAAAATGCCCCATTACGGGGAAAGAATATAAACCTAAAATACCTTCGCCTTTATCTGCAGAAATCGTTATACCTGCCACCAATTGCCTGACAAAAACTTTTCTTTCCTGCGGCGTGCCCTTCGCGAAAACCCTGTCAGCATCCTTAAGGTATTGCAAAATTTCAGATGCGGTTCTTTCAACGTCAATGTTTTCCCTTGTCCCCGCTAGATGTTCCCTTTTCTCTTCCAGGAGATGTTTCTCCGTTTTTAGCCTGTCCAGTTTTTCATTAATCAGGTCTTTATGCCTCCTGTCAACCGCATCCAAGAGCAAATCGATTTTTTCCCTATTCTCCCTGATTGCTTCTTCAACCTGCCTCAATTCTTCTTTGCCGTCCTTAAACTTTGTGCCAAGCTCCTGCTTGAGGTCATACATTAATCGCTCTTTTGAAACGTGCTTAAAAAATTCTTCTTTGATCTGCTCAAGCACATATTTTTCCAATACATCGGCATTGATATAGTGCTGACTGCAAACAAAATCGCCTTTTGACTGATACCCGCCGCAAACGTAATAGCGGTATTTTTTTCTTTTTATCGCCTTTTGATGCCCTTGGAAATTCGAGCCGCAGTTGTCACATTTAACCAAGCCGGATAGAAGATAGGAAGAGACGTTAACCCTGCCCCTCGCAATGAGGTTTGAGATACTGCTTTTATTCCCGGCTCTGCGTCTTTCTTGAGCCTTAAGCCACTCTACTTTTGTCACAATTCCGTCATGGTCATTTTCCTTTATCAGCCAGTCTTCTTTAGGGTTGAGGTTTATCTTTTTCACTTTTATTTTTGGCTGTTCTTCTATCCTCTCTTTGCTTATCTTATAAAATTTGCCCTTAGAGGTCTTGTTCCACGTAAGCCGGCCATAGTAGAACGGATTCTTGATAATCGAAGCCACCGAGCTGTGTCCCCAATAACCGCCAGTCGGCGAAGGTATGCCCCGCTCGTTTAAGGCACGGGCAATTGCCTTGTAGCCCATTTCCTCGCCCTCACGACCGTAAATAAACCAGTTAAATATTTTCCTTACCGCCTCCACTTTTTCAGGGTCTCCCGGAACGAACGAAACCCAGTCCCTGTCTCCTTTCGTAATGCCTTCGCCTTCTGGTATTGTTCTTATGAGCTTGCCTTTTACGTCATAAATCTCTTTCTTGCCGTTTGTCAATGTTCTTACAACCATGTAAGGCTTACCGTAGCTGTTCAAAATGACTCTATCGTAACCGTAAGGTGGTTTCTGTCCATTAGAGCCACCTTTGTTGACCCTTGATACCTTTCCCCGGATAACGTCCCTTGCCAGGCTTCTAGAGTATTCTCGTGCAAGCCATTGCTTAACAGGCACAATGAGGTCGTCTGTATCGTTACCCAGCAGTCCTTCAGAAATATAACAAATTTGAATGCCATTTTGCCTCAGCAGAAATCTGTAATAGCCGCCCTCATCCGGATCGTATCTGCCGAATCTTGCAATGTTCCATACCAGAATCGTGCTGACGGGACAGTCTTTTTCCTGGGCCAGCCTTATCATCTCCTTGAAGCCTTTTCTGCTATCGGTGCTTGTGCCGGACTTGGCATCGTCAATAAAGAATTTCAGTAACTCTACGTCGTGTTCCTTTGCGAACCTCAGCACTTCCCTTTTCTGGTCTTCTATTGACTGCTCCTGCCTGTCAGTCGATCGCCTGAGGTAAGCCCACGCAAATCTTTTTTCTTTCAACATGACCATTATCCCCTCCCGGTTATCTTTTTCAACCTTTCAATGTCTTCCTTTGTGTAATATCTGTAATTGTTCATGGGGTCGCGCTTCGCTTTTGGTATTTTTCCTTCCGCTTCCCAATTAAAAAGAGTTCTTTTGTACACGCCCAATATTTTTGCTACTTCGCTTGCCTTGTACCTCTTTTGCATAAGCCCTGACCTGGAAAGCATTTATTTTCTTGCAAGCATAGTTTAACATAGTTTTCACTCCTTGTCAAGGCTTTTTTCAGATTTTTTCTTATCGCTCGAGGGTTTCCTCTCTTCTCTATATATAAACGTACCAGCCAGCAAGCCATAAGTCTGCTGGCATTACTTAATCTTTCCTCGTAATCTTCCGGTACCTTTTCGTATATTTTTCTGAGTTTTAAATTTTCTACTCCCATTTTTCTGCCCTCACTATTTAAATGACGGAAATGAGGGCGGATATTCCTAAAACATCGAGAAATTGAACACTGTAAAAAGTAACAATAGCAAACCGAATTCTTTGGCTGCATAGCAAACATTTCTTCTTGTAATAGTTCCAAAAACATGTTAAAATTTTTAAAAAATTGGATTCCCCTCAGTAAATTTATATGGAACATGAAACCAAAAGTTTAAAAGTGAAAAAGGTCTACAAATCAAAGGAGTTAAAATGAAGCTAATTCACTTCTCCGACACTCATTTGGGATATTCCGAAGGTACTAAAATAGACACCGAGACGGGCATTAATCTAAGAGAGGCCGATACTTATAGGGCATTCAGCGAAGTAATAAATCATATCGCTCAAATAAAGCCAGATCTTATCATCCATTCAGGTGATTTATTTGATAACCCGAGGCCGAGCAACCGGACAATAAATTTTGCTTTAAGGGAAATCAAAAGAATTTCAAAATTGGACATACCTTTCGTATTGATATCAGGCAATCACTCCACTCCCCGGGTGAGAACTTCAGGGTCAATATTCGAGTCTTTTGCCTTATTTGATAACATCTACCCCGTTTATGGTCTGGACCATCAGGAAATCAAGATTAATGATATCTCAATACACTGTCTGCCTCATATGTTGACTGAACAGGAAATGCAGAGCGCTTTTAGCAAGTTAAAACCGAATCCAAGGTCGAATGCGAATATCATTGCTGCGCATGTAGGTATCACGGCAGAAACCCAATATAAGATGGGCGAATTCAACGAGCAGATAGTTCCATACAGCACACTGGCAAAGAAGAGAAACTTTGATTACATTGCTTTGGGCCATTATCACAGGAATGTCAAGCTCACAGATAATGCTTATTACGCAGGCTCAACGGAAAGGTTTAGTTTTGACGACGCAGCCCAGGATAAAGGCTTTTTGCTAGTAAGTTTGGATAAAAGCAACACGGATGCTAAATTTATGCCGCTGGATATAAGGGAAATGCTCTTAATAGAGCCGATAGACTGTGCTGACCTGACTGTGCAGGAAATAGTAAGAACATTGGAAGAAAAAATAAACAACAAGATCAAAGATAAAATTGCTCTCATAACTCTTGTGAATTTATCAAGACATAAATACGTAGAACTGGATTTTGCGAAGATGAAGGACCTTACCTCACAGGCAGCTTACGTGAAGTTCGACTATCGGCTGGTAACAGAGGAAGGCGAACCTGTTGCCCAGACAGCCATTGGCACTCTTACTACTGAATTTGAAACTTTTCTGTCCAGACAGAAGATTGGAGACCTGAGCAAGGCGCGCCTTAAAGAAATGGGCATAGATTATCTAACCAGGGCTATTCTGCCCGAGGAGATATGATGTTACTCAATAGCATAAAGCTAAAAAATTACAGAAAGTTTAGAGACGAATTCATAGAGTTTCCTCGTGGCATTCTTGGAATTATAGGCAGAAATGGAGTCGGAAAATCTACCATATTCGAGGCTATAGGATGGGCTCTTTATGGAAGCGCCATGTCAAGGTCTGGAAAAGAAGAGATAAAAAGCCAGAATGCCTCAGAAGGAGAGATATGCAGAGCAGAACTTGAATTCTCGCTAGGGGGACATAACTATAAAATAGTCAGGGAACTACAGGGGAAGAGTCCGCTATCTAAAGCATTCGTCTTTGTCGACGGCTCGAATCTACCTGAGGTTGCAAGGGATACCGAAGTAAACAAATATGTCGAGAAACTGCTCGGAATGGATTACGTAACATTCATGCGAAGTGTTTATGCAAAACAGAAAGAACTAGCCTCGCTTTCCATACTTACCAGAGCCGAGCGCCAAAAAGTCATAAGGAGAATGCTGAATATCGATAAGATAGATCTAGCTGTCGACGCAATCCGCACAGATAAAAGAGATAGGCAGGAATTCATTAGGGGGATTGAGTTTAAACTGGAAGATATGAAAACCCTGAAACAGGAGCAAAATAATACAACTAAAGAGATTGGAAGAATAAAAGAAATAATCCGCACTTTAGCAATTAAAAGAGCCCAGCTGGAAAGGAAAAAAGACAGAACAAGAAAATCAAGAGAAAAACAGGAAGCACTTTACAAGGAACATAATGAGATAAAGAATACCATTTCCAAGCTATCAAGTAAATTAGATGGGTTAGAGCAACGAAAAAACGAACTACTTGAGGAAAAACAAAAGCTCAAGAAAGAAAAACAAACTCTTGCTACCCTGGAGCCGAAGGGGAAATTGTATGAAAAGAAAAAGCGTCAAAAGGAAGCAATGGATGAATTAAGGCTCAAACACAATAGAAAAAATGACTTAAAAAGGTCAGTAGAAGAAAAACAAGAGGAGATAAGAGTTCAAAACAACCTCATCAATGAAACTCAAAAGAAATTGTCCGCTTTCAAAGACATTGATACACAATACGAAAAAGTCCAGAAAGAGTTAGACCAAGTAAGAAAAAAGAAAAGGGCTATCGACAGAGATATAAAGAAAACTATTGAAAAAGAATCGGCTTGCAAGCGAGACATAGAGAACCTGACAGAAAAAAAAGATGAGATAAGTTCTCTTGGTCCTAACAGCAAATGCCCTGTATGTTTTCGCAGACTTGGCAAGACTCATAAAGATATTCTGAACCACTTTGAAAAAGAGATAATTAAGATAAAGGGTGAATATCAAAAGATAAGGAATATCAAAGGAAAACTTGCAAGGCAGGAAAAGCAAATAAAAGATAGGGAAGCAAGACTTGAGAAGGACAAGGATACTTGGAATAAAAAGTTTGCCCGTAAGTCTGGATTGAAGGCAAAACTCCAAAATCAAAAACAAGAGCTTTCAAAGGCTACGACCAAACTGAATAAGGAGAAATCAGAATTAAAGAGCCTCGCTCATATAGAATTTAACGAGGTTGAGTATAAAGAGCTCAAAACCGAGCTCGAAGGTCTTTCCGAGATAAGAGATGAAATAATAAGGCTGAGAAAAGATATCTCAAGACTGCCTCAAGTCTTGCGGGATGGCAAGAATAATTCAAAGGACATAGCTGAACAGGAAAAGGAATTAAAAGCTCAAGAAGCAGCTCTTGCTGAATTGAAATTTGATGAAGGAAAATATGAAAAAATAAAGAGAAAATTTGAGGAAGTTTCTGATGAACTCAGTGAATGCGAGACTAATTTGGAAAAGGAAGAAGGGAA
>Ga0315314_1000371_pt1 | contig 52644 bp, 56 predicted proteins | sample TDP9_MG_FD_203631 | JGI IMG/M metagenome (GOLD analysis project Ga0315314, IMG submission 203631) | Freshwater sediment microbial communities from Lake Towuti, South Sulawesi, Indonesia - TDP9 | ecosystem: Environmental > Aquatic > Freshwater > Lake > Sediment | place: Indonesia: South Sulawesi... | reverse complement strand
TTCAGCCCTACCGGGTGGATACCGAACGCCTCGTCGCGGTGCTCGCGGGCCGCCAAGCGCCCCTCCTGCGCGAGCTTCAGGAGGAGATGAAGCGCCGGGCGGACCGCCAAGAGTACGAGGCCGCCGCCAAGCTCCGCGACCAGATCCGTGCGATCGAGCGGACGTTCCAGGATCAGAAAGCTGCTGCGCTCGGGCGGGAGGACTCCGATGTCCTCGCCTTTGCCAGGAGCGGAGATCTCGTCTGTGTCACCATCATGGCTGTCCGAGAAGGGCTCGTCAGCGGCCAGGACCACTACCTGCTCGAAGGCACCGCCCAGCGGGAGGCTGGGGAGATCCTCGCGGCGTTCCTCCAGCAGCACTACGCGCGGGCCACTCAAGTGCCGCCACACGTGCTCGTCCAAAGCCCCGTGGACGATCCCGAGCTCCTCGCCACCTGGCTGGCGGAGCGTGCGGGCCAGCGGGTTGAGGTCGCAACACCTCAGCGTGGGGAGAAGCTCGACCTGGTCGAGCTCGCAGCCAAGAACGCCCAACGCCGGCTGGACGAAGCCCTCCTCAAGCTCGGGGCCTCGCGCCAGTACACCGAGGGCGGGATGTTCGAGCTCCAGCAGGCGCTCGGCCTCCGCAGTCCGCCGCATCGCATCGAGGCCTTCGACATCTCCACCCTCGGCGGCCATCAGGCTGTGGGGTCGCTTGTGGCCTTCGAGGGCGGCGTTCCGAAGAAGAGCGACTACCGCCGATTCAGGATCCGCACTGTTGAAGGCCAGGACGACTTCGCCATGATGCGCGAAGTGGTCAGGCGCCGCTATGGTCGGCTGGTTCGAGAAGGCGGCAGCCCGCCCGATCTTGTCTTAGTCGACGGCGGTCCTGGACAGCTCGGGGCGGCTCTTGAGGCGCTGCAGGAGGCTGGCCTCTCCGGCCAGCCAGCGGCAGGCCTTGCCAAGCGGCTCGAGGAGCTCTACCTGCCCGGACGGGCGGATCCGCTTCGGCTCCCGGTGGGCTCCAAGGGGCTCTTCCTGGTCCAGCGGGTCCGAGACGAAGCGCACAGGTTCGCCATCGCGTACCACCGCACCTTGCGCGCGAAGGCCGCCACGCGCTCCGAGCTCGATGAGATCGACGGCATTGGCCCGAAGCGGAGACAGGCGCTCCTGCGTCACTTCGGCTCGGTCGAGAGGCTCCGCGAAGCCTCGGCGGAGGCGGTCGCTCGTGTCCCCGGCATGAATCGCCCCCTGGCGGAGCGGGTGAAGAATGCCCTCAGCCGCCCCTCGTCATCAGAACGCGCGAGGTGACCTTCGCCCTACTGGAAGCCAGGTTCAAGTAGTCCTCTGGCCCTGGGTGGGGAGCCTGCGCTTCGGGCTGAGGATGGCTGTGGACCAGTTCGAGCTTGTGACCGACTTCGTCCCTCGCGGAGACCAGCCCAGGGCGATCGCGGAGCTCATCGAGCGGTTCAAGCGGGGGGAGCGCCAGCTCACGCTCCTCGGGGCCACGGGGACGGGGAAGACCGCCACCGCGGCCTGGCTCATCCAGGCGCTTCAGCGCCCGACCCTCGTCATCTCGCACAACAAGACGCTCGCCGCCCAGCTCTGCAGCGAGTTCAGGGCCTTCTTCCCGAAGAGTGCCGTGGAGTACTTCGTGAGCTACTACGACTACTACCAGCCCGAGGCTTACCTCCCCCAGACCGACCTCTATATCGAGAAGGACATCTCGATCAACGAAGAGATCGACCGGCTACGCCACCGCGCGACGCAAGCGATCATGACCCGACGGGACAGCATCATCGTGGCCTCGGTCTCCTGCATCTACGGCCTGGGCTCACCGGAGGACTACCGCGAAGCCACCCTGACGCTCCGGAAGGGGGAGACGCTCGACCGCGACGCGCTCCTCCGCCGGCTCGTCGAGATGCTCTACGAGCGGAACGATGTCGCTCTGAGCCGGGGGAAGTTCCGCGTCCGAGGCGACCTCATCGAGGTCTGCACGGTGGAGGAGACGATCTACCGGATCGACCTCTTTGGCGAGGAGATCGAGCGACTCTCCGAGATCGACGCCGTCACGGGGAGCACGGTCCAGGAGCACGAGGCGATCGTGCTGTTCCCCGCCCGTCACTTCGTGACGCCTGAGCATCGGATCGATGGGGCGCTCACGGCGATCGAAGCGGAGCTAGCCGACCGCGCGTCGGAGTTCCGGTCTCAGGGGAAGCTCCTGGAGGCGCAGCGGCTGGAGCAACGGACGAAGTTCGACCTCGAGATGATCCGCGAGCTCGGCTACTGCCCAGGGATCGAGAACTACTCGCGCCATTTCGATGCACGCCCAGCTGGCACGCCTCCCCATACGCTTGTCGACTTCTTCCCGAAGGACTACCTGCTCATCATCGACGAGTCCCACGTGACCATCCCGCAGGTCCAGGGGATGTACGAGGGCGATCGGTCCAGGAAGGAGAACCTCGTCACCTACGGCTTCCGGCTCCCGTCAGCCTTCGATAACCGCCCCCTGAAGTTCTTTGAGTTCGAGGGGAAGGTCGGCCAGGTCCTCTACATGTCGGCGACGCCTGGCCCCTACGAGCTCGCCCGTTCGGATGCCGTCGTCGAGCAGATCATCCGGCCCACGGGCCTGGTCGACCCCGCGATCATCGTCCGGCCGGTGAAGGGACAGGTGGATGACCTGGTCGCGGAGATCCGCCGGCGGGTGAAGCGCAAGGAGCGGACCCTGGTCACGACGCTCACCAAGAAGATGGCCGAAGATCTCGCCGAGTACCTCTCCGAGCTCGACATCAAGGTCCACTACCTCCACTCCGAGGTGGAGACGCTCAAGCGGATCGAGCTCCTCCGGGACCTCCGCATCGGGACCGTCGACGTCATAGTCGGAGTCAACCTGCTCCGCGAAGGCCTGGACCTCCCCGAGGTGAGCCTCGTGGCCATCCTGGATGCCGACAAGGAAGGCTACCTCCGCTCGGAGACCTCGCTCATCCAGACGATCGGCCGGGCGGCCCGCAACGTCTTCGGCCAGGTCATCATGTACGCTGAGGAGGTGACCGATTCGATGCGCCGCGCCATCGATGAGACGACGCGTCGTCGGAAGATCCAGCTCGCCTTCAACCAGGCGCACGGCATCACCCCCGAGACGGTCCGCAAGGAGGTCCGGGCCATCCTCGAAGAGCCCGGGGAGATCGCGGAGGCGACGACGATGGGCTGGGGGCGGTACGCGAAGGATCAGCTCCCGATCATCCTCGCCAACCTGGAAGAGGAGATGCTCATGGCTGCGAACGAGCTCGAGTTCGAGCGCGCAGCCCAGATCCGGGACCGCATCGCGAAGCTCAGGGGGGCTCAGGAGCAGCTGGGAGAGCGCCTTGCCTACCGCGCCGCGCAGAGGCGCAAGAAGATGGCCGAACGGCTGCACAAGCGAGCCTAGCCGCGGCGGGGCCGGATGACATCGAAGATGACGGCCATTCCTGCGAGCCCAAAGGCGAGTCCCAAGTAGCTCAGGAAGTGCGACTCACCCGTCTCTTGGCCGAGCGAGTAGTCCATCACGGCCAACAGGAGCCCGAAGAGAACCAGCCCGATGCCTCGCCCCACCCAGCTCTCAGCTGTCTCGGGCATTGGGCCGGGAAAGCGCCGGACGGGTTAAAGCCTTGCCGATGCCGCACGGGCGCTGGGTCGTCGATGCGCCCTCGGAGCAGGTCTGCCTACCTGCGTGTCCTTCGCCGTGCGGGCTTCCGAGCTGCAGGGCGGCGCCGGGGTCTGGGAACGCTCTCGAAGACGGCAAGCGACGTGCCATCGGGAGCTTCGAAGGCCCCCCACCACCCGATCCCAGGGATCTCCATCTTCTGTTGGAGGACGCGTGCACCGAGCGAGGCCGCCTTCCGCAGCGCCTCTTCAACATCCTTCACGCCGACATAGACGGTCACGCCCGGAGGGAGGCCGTCGTGTTGAAACATCCCGCCCCCAGGCTGCTTCCCAGTCTCAAACATCGTGTAGTTCATCTTCGGGTCGTGCTCGAGCTTCCAGCCAAACAGGCCGCCGTAGAACTTCGAGGTCGTGGCCAGGTCGCGGGAATGGATTTCGATGTGTACGAACGGATTCGCCATTACGGGTTCCCGGGCGCGCAGAGCGGGGGACGGCACTTAAGGGTTCCCTCGGCGTGTCGAAAGTGAGCTGCGAGTGCCTAGCGGTCCTGCGAGCGGTGAAGAGGAGCGTGGTGTCTCCCTTGCCGGCTTCCGCCAACCCCGGGCAAAGGGCCAAATAGGCCCCCCAGCAGTGGGACCGGACTGCCGTTCGAGGGAGCTGGGGCTCCGCGGGACGGACTCCAGAGCGACCAGTGAGGGGAGGAGAGCCTCTGAGCCTCGAGAAGATCCGGATCAAGGGGGCGCGGCAGCACAACCTCAAGAACATCGATCTTGAGATCCCGCGCAACAAGCTCGTTGTCATCACGGGGCTCTCTGGCTCCGGGAAGTCATCCCTCGCGTTCGATACTATCTACGCCGAGGGCCAACGGCGGTACATCGAGTCCCTCTCCGCGTACGCCCGCCAGTTCTTGGAGCAGATGAACAAGCCTGATGTAGAGTACATCGAGGGGCTCTCCCCCGCGATTTCGATCGAGCAGCGCACCGCCGCCCGCAACCCCCGCTCGACCGTCGCGACGGTGACCGAGATCCACGACTACCTTCGGCTCCTCTATGCGCGGATCGGCCTCCCCCACTGCCCCAAGTGCGGCCGGCCGATCCAGAAGCAGACGGTCCAGCAGATCGTCGACCAGGTCCTGGAGTTCCCTGAGGGGCGGCGCATCCAGATCCTCGCCCCGGTGGTGCGGGGCAAGAAGGGGGAACATCGGGATGTGCTCGCGGAGGCCTCCAAGGCGGGCTTCGTGCGCGTGCGGATCGATGGGAAGACCTACGAGCTTCCGAGCGTGCCGAAGCTTGATAAGAAGCGCAAGCACACGATCGAGATCGTCGTGGACCGGCTCGTCGTCAAGGCCGAGGTGAGAGGGCGGCTTGCGGACTCGCTCCAACAGGCGCTGCATCGGGGCAACGGCCTGGTCATCGTGGATGTGGAAGGCGAAGGTCCGAAGGTCTTCTCCGAGCATCTCGCCTGCCCTGACTGCGGTGTGAGCCTCGAAGAGCTCGCCCCCCGGATGTTCTCCTTCAACAGCCCCTATGGCGCCTGCAAGGAGTGCTCAGGGCTCGGCTCCAAGATGGAGCTTGACCTGGAACTCGTGATCCCCGACTGGAGCAAGTCGATCAACCAGAAGGCGATCGCGGCTTGGAGCGACATCATCGGGATGTGGTACGTCGAGGAGCTCCGCCAGGTCGCGGCGCACTACGGCTTCAGTCCCGACGTGCCCTTGAAGCGGCTGTCCAAACGCTTCCAGGAGATCATCCTCCATGGCTCCGGAGAGGAGGCCATCCAGTTCGTCTGGGAGAGCGCTTCAGGCCGCTCCTCCTACAAGAGCCGCCGGCCCTTCGAGGGGGTCATCTCCAACCTCGGGCGCCGCCATCGCCAGACCAGCTCCGAGGGAGTCCGCCAGTGGATCGAGCGCTTCATGCGGCTCCATCCCTGCCCGGCCTGCAAGGGCCTGCGCCTGCGGCCCGAGAGCCTGGCGGTGACCGTGGCTGGGAGGTCCATTGCCGAGGTCTGTCAGCTCTCAGTCTCGCAAGGGGTGGAGTTCTTCTCCACACTGCCGCTCTCACCACGAGAGCACACCATCGCCGACCGGGTGCTCCGAGAGATCCGGGAACGGCTCGGTTTCATGCGGGATGTCGGGCTCGAGTACCTCACCCTGGACCGGGCCACGGGGACGCTCTCGGGCGGCGAGGCCCAGAGGATCCATCTCGCCACGCAGATCGGCTCAAGCCTCGTCGGCGTGCTCTACGTGCTGGACGAGCCGAGCATCGGCCTGCACCAGCGCGACAACCGCAGGCTGATCGACACGCTCACGCGGCTGCGAGACCTCGGCAACACCGTGATCGTGGTCGAGCATGACGAGGAGACGATCCGCTCAGCCGACTTCGTCATCGATCTTGGGCCAGGGGCGGGGATCCATGGCGGGTACGTCGTCGCCGTCGGGCCGCCCGACGCCATCATCGCCGATCCGAGCTCGCTCACCGGTCAGTACCTCGCAGGGGCCAAGGCGATCCCTCTGCCCGCCCAGCGCCGGAACGGGAACGGCAAGATGCTCGTCCTCAAGGGGGCTCGGGCGAACAACCTCAAGCGGATCACGGTCCGCTTCCCGCTCGGGGTCTTCATCTGCATCACGGGCGTCTCGGGCTCGGGGAAGAGCACGCTCGTCGATGAGATCCTCCACAAGGAGCTCGCCCGACGCTTCTATGGCGCGAAGGAGAAGCCAGGCCCCCACGACGCCCTCCTCGGCACCGAGCACATCGACAAGGTCATCATCATCGATCAGTCCCCGATCGGCCGGACGCCCCGTTCCAACCCCGCCACCTACACGAACGTCTTCAGCCACATCCGCGACCTCTTCTCGAAGCTCCCGGAGTCTCGGGCGCGCGGCTATCGGCCAGGGCGGTTCAGCTTCAACGTGAAAGGCGGTCGCTGCGAGGCCTGCGAAGGAGACGGGATCATCAAGCTCGAGATGCACTTCCTCCCCGACGTCTACGTTCCGTGCGAGGTCTGCAAGGGCCGCCGCTACAATCGCGAGACACTCGAGATCACTTACAAGGGCAGGCGCATCGCCGATGTGCTCGACCTCACCGTGGAGGAGGCGCTCACCCTCTTTGAGAACATCCCGAGGATCCGCAACAAGCTCCAGACGCTCGCCGATGTGGGCCTGGGTTACATCACGCTCGGCCAGTCCGCCACGACACTCTCGGGCGGTGAAGCCCAGCGGGTGAAGCTCTCCGCCGAGCTCAGCCGCAGGGCGACGGGCCGCACGCTCTACATCCTCGACGAGCCCACCACAGGGCTGCACTTCGATGACATGCGCAAGCTGCTCGAGGTGCTCGGGAGGCTGGTGGATACGGGCAACACCGTCCTCGTCATCGAGCACAACATGGATGTCATCAAGACGGCCGACCACATCATCGACCTGGGTCCGGAGGGGGGCGAGGCAGGCGGAGAGGTCGTCGTCGCGGGCACGCCCGAAGATGTGGCGCGACACCCGAAATCCTACACCGGCCAGTTCCTCCGACGGGTGCTCAGCCGGGCACCTGCAGCTCCGCAAGAGACGCTCGCTCCGCCGCCCGCGCTGCGCGCAGAGGCCTAGAGGTCAGGTCCTCCGCCGTGCTCCGCCCTATGGGCTCAGTCGACGACGGGTTCGAGCACGTCGAGCGTCGCACTTGTGGCGTCCAGCCGCGCGCGTGCGCCCATCGGGACTGTCAGCTGGTGGAGCCCGTGGCCACAGCAGAGGCCATAGACGGAAGGGATCGGGAGCGGTTCGAGGTGCTCGAGCAGCAACTCCTCGACGCTCCGCGTGGGGCCCTGGGCCGGCAGCATCTCGCTGATCTCTCCGCCGATGATCCCAGCTGCCGCTGCGAGCTTGCCGGCCATTCCGAGATGGTTGAGGTGGGCCTCGATGTAGTAGTAGCTCTCCTTCCACTCCTCGATGACGAGCAGGCGGCCCTTGCTCTTCAGTTCGAAGGGCGTCCCCAGACTGGAGCAGAGGAGCGTGAGGTTCCCGCCGATCAGGCGCCCCCGGGCTCGCCCGTCGCGGATGGTCCGGATGAGCATCGCTTCAGGTGGGTTTGCAAGTGGCCCAGGGAAGTGCTTCCCTTCTAGGACCTCTAGCATGCGCTCGTGGTTAGCCCGATCGACGGTCCGTTTGCGTTCCACGTCACGCCGCTCCTCCCAGAACGAGAGCGTCGGGCCATGGAAGCTCACCAAGCCTACTTGCTGCTGAAGGGCGAGATGCAGCGCGGTGATGTCAGAGTAGCCGACGAGCGCTTTGGGATGGTCGCGGATGACATCATAGTCCAGCTTGTCCAGGATCCGCATCGCGCCGTAGCCGCCGGTCGAGCAGATGATCGCGTCGATCTTCGGGTCCTTGAACGCCGCCATGAGCTCAGAGGCGCGTTCGGCGTCAGAGGCGGCTAGGCTGCCGCGCTGGCGGAGCTTGCGCGTGGCCTCTCCGAGCCTGATCCGATAGCCGCGCTCGCGGAGGAGCTCCAGTCCCCAGTGGAGTTCGAGGGGGTCGGAGAGGCTTGAGGGGGAGACGATTCCAATAGTGGCGCCAGGGCGGAGCTTCGGCGGGCGTTGGATGGCCGGCATCGTCGCACTGCCTCCGGGATGGAGGCAGGCCATTTGAGTCTATCCGGCGAGGCAATTTACGTGCCGCGAGCGGCCCGGAGCGCGAGGGTGGGAAGGGTCCGATAGAAGGGCGGTGGCGAGGCACCGAGGGCCTGCAGCCACTTGGAGAGGTTGATGAGGACCCAGCTTGAGCCGCGAACGAGGAATGCTGCTGCAGCAGCCCGCTCCGCGGGGCTACGGAGCCGCGGCGCGGCCTGAGCGGCCTCGTGGAGGGTGTTGAGGAGCCGCTTGACTGCCCCAGCATCCCGCAGCCCCTTGGACTCGGTCGCATCCGCGACCGCGCCGCTGTAGTGAAGGAAGTCGAGCTCGCCCTTGCGGTACTTCCCCACGAGTTCGAAGCGCCCGCTGAGCGCTGCGAGGTGGATCAAGACGCTGTCGAGGATCTGCTGGACACTCCCTGCCGCCTCCCTGATGTTCCCCCGACGGGCGGCCTGCGAGGCCACGGCGAGCCGGTCGAGCAGACTGAGGTACATGTAGAGGTGCTCCGTCTTCTCCGAGCGATCCAAGCGACGGAGCTCGCGTGCAGCTGTAGCCTTCAGAAGGCCGCGTGCTCCTGTCGCTCGATCCAGCGCCTTGAGCATCCCCAGTAGGCCCCGCCGCACCTCCTCAGGATCACCCTTCCAGCCTTCGATCCAGAGGTAGTCGTGGAGTTCACCTAGCCATCTCTCCGGTGCCGCAAGCCTCTCGCTCATGGTGGTCCACTCGATCTTGGCTCAGAGTTCAGGAGGGGATGATACGGATTTCGCGGACTCCCTTGCCCATTCGCCCGTGAGCTCACTCGACCGGCTGGCGGCCCCCAAAGCCCGTCTCGAGGGGATGCCAGAACTCCAAGGCCTTCTCCCCGCGCTTCCAGCAGAGGAGGGCGAGCTCTCCGTGGCGCTCCGTGTAGAAGTCCACCAGTCCGGTCTCATAGTCCTTGAGGATCCCGCCCAGGGCCTCGATCGATCCCACGGCCGCCCGGTAGCGGGCCACATGCTCCTCCATCGTGGCCTCCAAGCGCTCGTACTCCGCCAGGTCCTCCTGGGTCTGAGTGAACGCGCTGTCCCCCCAGTACTCCTCGAGGTCGCGGATGAGTTCCGAGGTCTCCCGTAGACGCGCGACGATCCCATCCATCTCACGAAAGATCTCTTCGAGTCGAGGGATGAGTCCATCGACCTCCTGGACGGAGAACAGGTGAGGTGGGCGCTCCTCCATGAGATCGGTCTGGGATTGAGGCGTCATGGCCTGGGAGCCTCTTTGCGGACCCACCGGACTCAGGCTACTTGAGGGTTGGCCCTGACGGGACTGCGGTGGTTCGAGCGAGGGGAGGCCTCCGACTTAGAAGTCGCTGGTCAGGGGCCAAAACCTCTTGTAGCCTTGTGAGCCGTGCGGGCCGCGGGAGGTAGGCCCCTGGCCGTTCGCGACCTCGTGATCATCGGCTCTGGACCCGCAGGACTGACCGCAGCCCTCTACGCGGCGCGTGCGAACCTCTCTCCTCTCGTCCTCTCCGGCTACATCCCCGGCGGCCAGCTGATGATTACCAGCGATGTGGAGAACTATCCGGGCTTTCCGGACGGGATCCTCGGCCCTGAGCTCATGGAGAAGTTCAGGGCTCAGGCCAAGCGCTTTGGTGCGGAGCTGCGGGACGTCGATGCCACGTCGGTCGATCTGCGGCGGAGGCCGTTTCTGGTCCGAGCCGAGAAGGACGAGGTGGAGGCCAAGGCCCTCGTCATCGCGACCGGGGCCTCGGCGCTGTGGCTGGGCTTGGAGTCGGAGACTCGGCTGCGTGGCAAGGGGGTCTCGGGCTGTGCCACCTGCGATGGAGCATTCTTCCGTGGCGACAAACTCGTGGTGGTCGGAGGTGGGGACTCAGCGATGGAGGAGGCGACGTTCCTCACGCGCTTTGCGGAGTCGGTGAGGATCGTCCACAGGCGGAATGAGTTCCGCGCCTCCAAGATCATGGTCGAACGTGCGAGAAGTAACCCGAAGATCTCCTTCCTGACCCCTTACATCGTTGAGGAGATCCTCGGCGCGGAGAAGGTCGAAGGCGTGCGCCTTCGGCATGTCGAGACTAGCGCGCAGCGGATCGAACCCGTGGGTGGCGTCTTCATCGCCATCGGCCATCGGCCCAACACCGACCTGTTCCGGGGCCAGCTCGAGCTCGATCCGAAGGGCTACATCGTGGTCCACGATGGAACCAGGACGAGCGTCCCGGGCGTCTTTGCGGCCGGCGACGTCCATGACCACCGCTATCGACAGGCCGTTACAGCAGCAGGTTGGGGCTGCGCTGCCGCGCTCGATGCCCAACACTGGCTAGAAGCGCAGCGATGAGCCGCTAGGGCTTCAGCTTCTTTGCGAGAGCTGCGACGCGGCCGCCGAGCTCCTCACAGAAGGCGATGTCGTCCTTGCCCGGGGCCTCGACGGCTGCCGCCCCGTAGTGCTTGTCATCCGATCTCCCCTGGACGATCATCCCATGGATGAGCATCGCGTGGAGGATCGAGAGGATGGTCGTCTCCGCCCCGCAGGCCGTGCCCGCAGAGCTCGTGAAGGCACCGCCGACCTTCCCTTCGAGCTTCCCGTGGATGTCGTTCGATTGGTCGATGAGGGTTTTCAGCCTCCCCGACATGTCGCCATAGTATGTCGGGGAGCCCAGAATGATCCCGTCGGCCTCGAGGAGGTCGTGGACTCTGGCCTTCTCGGCGCTCTTCACGACGACCGTCGTGCCCTCGACCTTCCTGGCGCCATCGGCGACCGCATGGGCCATCTTCTCCGTATTCCCAGTTCTTGAATCATAGACGACGAGGATGCGGATCAAGCTCGCCTCACCCCACCTGCCTCCCTATCGCGGAGGATGACCTAGGGCTTTTGTCAAGCGGAGACGATAGCTCCTCGGAGATGTTCGACCCCGTCCAGATGGCTGAGGCAGCGCGGAGGATCGTGTGCAGGGATAGCCAGAGGGTCTACTACCGCTTCCGGGGCTCGAGGTTCTACGGCGGGATCGCCACCGCGGACTGTGTCGGCTGCTGTCTGAGGTGCGTCTTCTGCTGGTCGTGGAAGGAGGTGGAGCGACCTCAAGACCACGGGCGGCCGTACACCCCGGAGGAGGTCGCAGGCAAGCTGCTCGCCATCGCGAGGAAGAAGGGCTACCGGCAGCTGCGGATCAGCGGGAATGAGCCCACCATCGCCAAGGACCATCTGGTCCGTGTGCTTGAGCTGATCCCCGAGGATTACGCGTTCATTCTGGAAACCAACGGCATCCTGCTGGGCAGCGACCCCAGCTATGTGCAGGCGCTCTCGGAGTTCTCCAACGTCCACGTTCGTGTGAGCCTCAAGGGCGCAAGTGAAGAGGAGTTCTCCAGGCTCACTGGCGCTGTGCCGGAAGGCTTCGGGCTGCAGCTGGAAGCGCTGCGACGGCTCAGCGCCTCTGGCGTGCAGGCTCATCCGGCATGCATGGTCAGCTTCAGTTCCCCCGAGGGCCTCGCGGCCCTGAGAGGCAGGCTCAGAGCCATCGACCCCTCGTTTGAGGACTTCGAAGTGGAAGAGCTTATTCTCTATCCGTCCGTCGAGGCGAGATTGAGGAGCCTGAACGTCCAGTACTCGGGTGGCCACAGGCCCGACCGAATCCCTCCTGAGCAGGTTTGATTCTGCCCGAGGGTCACGCCATCGAGTGGAGGTCGCCCGACGGACTATGCGTACCGGTCCTCGGTCCACGGATCCGCAGTCTGGCTGTAGCCCCGGACCTCCCAGAAGCCGAGCTCTTCCTCTGCAGTGAACCGCACCCAGCGGACCCACTTCGCGCTCTTGTAGGCGTAGATCTTCGGCACGATGAGCCGCAGGGGGCCACCGTGGACCGACTCGAGGAGCCTCCCGTCATGGGTGTCGGCGAAGAGCACGTCCTCCTCCATCAGGATCGAGAGGGGCTGGCTCGTCGTGTAGTCATTCTCGCAGCCGATCGTCGCATGACGCGCGGTCGGCTTGAGGCCTGCCTTCTCCGCGATCGTCCGGAAGGCTACCCCTTCCCAGACATTGTCCAGGCGGCTCCAGCCCGTCACGCAATGGAAGTCCGCCGTCCGCTTGACCCGCGGGAGCCGTTGGAACTCGGCCCAGCTGAGCTTGAAGGGCCGCTCGACCTCGCCACTCACCTCGAAGCTCCAGGTCTGTGGGTTGAAGATGGGCGTGGGGCCCACGCTGAGGACTGGCCAGCCTTTGGTGATCCTCTGGCCCGGCGGGATGCGCGGCTTGGTCTCAGTTTCGCCCATTCTGTCCGCTCGATGGGAACTGCTGCGATAAAGACTTCCTCCCATACGGAGAAGCCTCTCCGGGGTATCCCCATGCCAGAAAGGAAGAGGAAGGAGAGAAGGGGTTTCTGAAGAGCCTTGCTACTCCGTGGTCCAGCTCCCAAAGGTGCCAGTTGCCACTAGGAGGCCTGGCGCGTCCAGCTGCGTGAACCCAGCGATCTGCACGGCGATGACGACCCCTGTGATGGTGGGGACGTCCTCCTCCGTGCTGTAGGTCATGGTCGCGTCGAGCGTCCCGTTTCCAGTCGTCTCATTGACCGTGAGCTCCCCCGCGGCGATCGGCTTCGTCCCGTTCATGAGCCAGGCGAAGTAGGTCAGGTTGGCTGCTGGCGTCAGGTTTGTCGCGGCGAGCTCGAGGCTGACGACGGTGCTGTTCACAGTCGCATGCGCCGTCCCTTGCACCTCCACGAAGGGCCCTGAACCGCCCGGCGGTGCAAGGATCGCGTAGTCGGGATCCGTCACGCCCTGGCCGAAGACCCCCTCCGCGACCAGCATGCCCTCAGTGTAATCCACGGGGCTGGCCTCCAGGGTCACCCAGAGGCCCTCGAGGTTCTTGTACTGGGAGCCTCCCGTGAAGTTGAAGCTCCACGTGAAGTTGGCCGCCTGCTGGGCTTCTCCAAGCGCGAGGTACCTTCCGAACCGTCCCACGCCAAGCCAGACCTGCAGGGTCGTGTTGGTCTCTCCAAGAGGCACGGTCTCGTTGAGCGTCACATTCAGCGTGTAGGTCCCACCCGCCCAGGTCCTGACGGCGTAGCCGCTCCAGGTCGAGTAGTTCAGGCCTGCGAGGGTCGCCACCGCGTGCTCCGCCCGCGGCTGCTCCTGCTGATTGCCCACGGTCAGGATGTACGCCGCCCCCGCGATGAGGGCGACGACGACGATGAGCGCGATCAGCACGGCGGCAAGCCGACGGCTTGCCTCGCCGCTCGGAGGGGCGGCGGGGGCTGGGCCGCTTGCTGGTGGAGTCGTCTCGCCTTTCTCTTCAGATGGCATGAACGATCACATCCTCTCAACGATCTTCGGGGCAGCCTCCTCCTCGGTGCCACCGCTGGCGTTCGAACCCAGGCCTCTCTATAAATAGGTTCAGTGGCAGGAGCGACGCGTGGTATATAAAGCCGGTCAGATGCGCATGCTTGCCCTGTCCGGAGCCGTGGTGGGGTCGAGGGGATTCTCAGCCTTCCGATGATGCGCCGCGCTGCCGTTCGCTTGAGCTGCTGTATCCACTAGGTCGGGCTGAGGGTTCGCGGCCAGGCCAAAGTACAATTCAACCTCGTGTGGCACTGCCAGATCCCTTCCCCGTTGACGAATCTGGCACGCGTTCCCCAAGTGTTCCGCTCACCATCCTCATCTGGGACCGACCGATCCGCAACGTAACATGGTGGAAATGGGTGGACGCGGAGCTGAAGAGTAAGTAGAGGAGAAGCATAGTGGTGCGATGTTGCACGATCATTCGGAGCTGATCAGGCAGGTTCCGTCCTATGATCGCTTCTACACCGTGGACGAATTAGACGTGAGTTCCAGGAGGTTGGCTCAGGAGTACCCCGACTGTGTGGAACTCCTTAGGATCGGGGAAGCGCGGTCGGGATGTGCCATACACGCGTTGAGAGTTGGAGATGGAGAGCTGACTGCGCTCCTCTTCGGGCTGCCCCATCCTGAAGAGCCGATCGGAAGCCTGATGATTGAGTTCCTCTCCAAGAGGCTGGCGTCGGACGAGAACCTGAGAGACAGGCTTGGCTTCACCTGGTACTTCGTGAAGTGCTCAGACCCCGATGGGGCACGCCTCAATGAGGGGTGGTTCGCGGGTCCTCTGACGCCTCTGAACTACGCGCTCCACTACTACCGGCCCCCAATCCACGAGCAGGTGGAGTGGACCTTCCCGGTTGAGTACAAGACGGTCAGCTGGAAGACCCCTTTGCCGGAGACCAAGGCCCTGATGGGCCTGATGGAGAAGATCAGACCCGACTACTGCTACGGCCTGCATAATTCCAACCTGGGTGGGGTGTACTTCTACGTCTCAGATCGATGCCCTCCGCTCTACTCAGTTTTCAAAGACCTCGTGGCGAAGGAGGGGCTTGTGCTTCACCGGGGCGAGCCGGAGGTCCCCTACATGGAACAGATCGACGATGGCATCTATGCGTGGTGGTGGTTCGAGACGATCTACAGGTACATCGAGGAGAACACGGGGGAGGACCCAGCCAAGGTGATTACTCACGGCATGGCCAGTGACGACTACGTCAAACGAATCTCGAATCCTTTCACAACAGTCTGCGAGATGCCCTATTGGTACGATCCGGTTGTGGCGGATACCTCATCGTCCGACGTCGGACGACGCGAGGCAGCGCTCAACCGGATCCGCATGAACGAGTTGATGTATGAATCGATCAGAGCAAGATACGAGACCATCCTCCCGCTCCTGACCGTCGCCTCACCCTTCAGGAGGACGCTGGAGGCGTACATCCGCGAGCTCCCTGACGATGTCAAGGCCGAGAGGAACTTCGTCAGCAAAAGCCAGGCCTTTGACCGACTGGCAACGAAGTCGGAGCGCTACGATTGCTACACCGGACCGCAGTTCTATGGCATGCTCGTGTACGGGATTCTCCGTCGGGCGCTGGAATTCGAGCTGGAGAAGGGAGACAGCAAGGGGAAATCTGACATCAGGGGCCTGAGGAAGACAGTGACCCGGGAGATGCGCCGACTGAATGAGCAATTCATGTCAGCGTCTGATCTCCGGACGATCTCAATCCAGAAGATGGTCAGGATCCAGCTCGGCGTCGCGCTCTACGCTGCCGACTATGTCCGGGAGGAATACCGGTAGTGGTCTGGACTCGCCCTTGTCGGGAGAATGCTACATGACCGACATGCACAGACGGGCTTGTAGGTCGCCCCACTGAGCCTCACCGAGGGTTGAGCGCTCAGGACCGTCCAGTGAGGCGCCGCTTCGCCGCCCTCCGCTTGAGCTGCTGGATCGACCAGGTGGGGTTGAGGTTCTTGGGGCAGGCGACGACGCAGTTGAACATCGTATGACAGCGCCAGATCCCCTCCTCGTTGGCCAGGTGGTCGAGCCGCTCCTCCTTCGCGCCGTCTCGCGAATCCTGCACGAATCGGTTCGCCATCAGGAGGGCTTGGGGTCCGAGGTACTCCTCCGAGGTCCAGACGACCTGGCAGGAGGCGTAGCAGCTCGCACAGAGGATGCACATGGTCATCTCATCGATCGCGCGGCGCTCCGCAGGGCCCTGGAGCCGTTCCTTCGCGGGCGCGGCTGAGGTGGCCAGGAGGTACGGCCGGATCCTCTCGTAGGCCGCGAAGAACGGTCGGAGATCGACGGCGAGATCGCGCTCGACCGTGAGATGGGGGAGCGGCTTGACCGCGATCTCTCCACGCCCGAGGCCCTCCACGAGCGTCTGGCAGGCGAGCCTCGGGGCTCCGTTGATCGTCATGGCGCAGCTCCCACAGATCGCGGAGCGACACGAGTAGCGGAAGGCCAGGGACCCATCGAGCCGCTCCAGGATGTAGAAGAGCCCATCGAGCACCGTGAGGCCTGGGCGTCTGGGCACTTCGAACGTCTGGAAGTGCGGCACGGCCTCCTTCGACGGATCGAACCGCTGGATCCTGAGCCGCATTGTCCCTGCGTCCGCCATGTCCACGGCCCCCTTCAGTACTTCCGCTCCTCCGGTTTCCACTTGGTGATCCTCACAGGCTTGCGGGCAAAGACCGGCCCCTCCCGGCCCCGGTGCGCCACGGTGTGCCAGAGGAAGCGGTCGTCGTCTCGTTTGGGGAAGTCGCGCCGCGAGTGCGACCCCCGGCTCTCCTCGCGGCGGAGCGCGCCCTGTGCCACCACCTCGGCGAGCTCGATCATGAGCGGCAGCTCCGAGTGATTGACGAGGTCGAGGTTGAAGCGCCACTCCTTGAACATGATGTTGATTCGGGCAGCCCGCTGCTTGAGCTCCGCGATCTTCCGAACGGCGGCCTCCAGCCCTTCGCGGCTCCGAAAGATTCCGACCTGGTCCGTCATGGTCCGCTGGAGCTCGTCGCGCAGGCCCGCGGGGTTCTCCGGACCTGAAGAGTTCAGGAACGCCTGGAGCCGCCCGCGTTCCTCTGCGAGCGCCCGTTCCATCGCTGGGATGTCAACACCGGCGCCCGCAGTCTTGACGTGCTGCGCTGCGGCGGCTCCAGCCCGTTTGCCGAACACAACGGTCTCCAACAGCGAGTTGCCCCCCAGGCGGTTGGCGCCGTGCACACTCACGCAGGCGACCTCCCCTGCGGCGTAGAACCCTGGGATCTCTGAGGCGCCGTCATTATCCGTATCGATCCCGCCCATAGCGTAGTGCTGGCCAGGCTGGATCGGGATCGGCGTGTCGATTGGGTCGATCCCGAGGAAGTGTTGGCAGATGTCCCGTATGCCCGGCAGTCGCTCCATGATCTTCGCCTTGCCGAGATGGCGGAGGTCGAGATGGACGAAGCCGCCTTCGAAGCCGCGGCCCTCGTCGATCTCGGTCTGGATCGAGCGGGAGACGATGTCGCGGGGCGCGAGCTCCATCGCCTTGGGGGCGTAGCGCTGCATGAAGCGCTCTCCCAAGCGGTTGACGAGATAGCCGCCTTCGCCGCGGCAGGCCTCGCTCATCAGGATGTTGGTCCCGATGATGGTGGTGGGATGGAACTGGACGAACTCCATGTCCTTGATCCCGATGCCTGCCGCATAGGCCACCCCGAGGGCGCCGCCGGTGGAGTGAAGAGCGTTGGTCGACCGGGAGTAGAGCCGTCCCGCACCGCCCGTGGCGAAGATGACCGCCCTGGCGGCGAACGCCTCCAACTCTCCTGACGGGACATGGAGCGCGATGACACCCTGACATCTCCCGCCCTCGATGACCAGCCGGGTCACTTGCCACTCCTCGTACGTCGTGACCCCGCGGCGGAGCAGCTCCCCGTGCATCGTGATGAGGATGACATGGCCGGTGACGTCTGCGGCGTAGCAGGTCCGCGGGAAGCCCGCGCCGCCGAACGGCCGCTGGGCGATCCGCCCATCGGGCAGCCGGGAGAACGGAGTCCCCCAGTGCTCGAGCTCGTAGACGCAGGGCGCGGCCTCCTGGCACATGAGCTCGACGGCGTCCTGGTCGGCGAGGAAGTCGCTCCCCTTCACCGTGTCATAGGCGTGCATCTCGGGCGTGTCGTTCTTCCCACCCTCGGCGTTCGCCAGGGGCGCGTTGATGCCGCCCTGAGCGGCTCCGGAGTGAGCCCGCACGGGATGGAGCCGCGTGAGGAGGGCCGTGTCGGCGCTCTGGGAGGCCTCGATGGCTGCCCGAAGACCGGCCATCCCCCCTCCGACGACGAGGATGTCGTGGCGCTTCATCCCGACCTCCTCTAGGCAGTTCCTGCGATGAACGGCCACAGGCCCCAGATGCCGAACCCGGTCCAGGCGGCCCCGACGATTGTGAGGACCCAGCTGACCAGCCTCCGCCGCCGAGCGGCAAAGGAGAAGTCGAGCAGGACGTTGCGCAGGCCGTTCATCGCGTGGAACATCACGAAGATGAGCAGGCCATAGTCAATGATGACGAACGTGAGCCGCTGGAGCCGGCCCGTGATCTCCTCGGCGTTGAGCGCGCCCACGTCGAGCGCGAAGTGCGTGTACCAGATGTGGAGGCCGACGAAGAGGAGCATCCCGACCCCGGTGACCCGCTGGAGGATCCAGAGCCACGTCCCCGCCTCTCGGACTGACGTGCCGCTGCGCATCATCCGCCTCCGCCTCCACCGAGATGCGGCAGGACGAACAGGAACGCCCCGATGATGATCAGGATCGCCACCGCCATCATCGCCCAGAAGAGCTCCTTCTGGCGGCGAATCCCAATGCCGAGATCGAAGAGCGTGATCCGGATGCCGTTGAGGCTGTGGATCGCTACGACGGCGACCAGCCCGACATCGAACAGGAGCCAAAGAGGGGTCTGGAGCGTCGCGATGAGCTCATCGAAGCTCTCGTTCGCCCACTGGATCTTGGAGATCTCGTAGACGTGGAAGAAAATGTAGGCGACCAGGAGCAGGCCCGTGATGCGATGCAGGAGGAACGCGCCGAACCCTGCGAACTTCCTCGGCTGGCGGATCATGTCGATGGCCGAGGCGAGGTCGCGTCGCAGGGGGATCTTCGCCACGTGCTCACCGAGCGTGCCGCCCGCGTCTGCAGGACTGCTCTGGGCCCAATGCTCCGGGACCCTTTCGGGTTTGATAAAGATTTTCTACGGATTCGACGCAGAAGCCTCCGAGAGTCGCGCACCTCGCCTAAGTCGGCGGCGAAATTCGTCTCACGCCACGTGCTGGCTCCCAGAGGAACCGAGCGGTTCGCTCAGGGGAGATAGAGCGCCGTCGTCGTCGTCGGCAGGCGGCGGCGGAGCTCGGCCAGATGCGGTGCATAGAGGCGGAGCTCGTCGCCGTCAGGCGGCGGACGGCCGATGGCGTTCGCCACGACGAGCGATTCCAGGCGCCCCGAGACGCGCCACGCGCTCTGTTCCGCCGCCGTCTCCGCGATGAGGAGGATCGGCAGGCGGAGCAGCGCCCGCTGGCCCTCCGTGAGCCACCCCGCGATCTCCCGGAGCTCTTCGGCGTCGAGGTGATAGGCGACGCCTCCTCGGCCCTCGACTTGGGGCTCGGCCATCTCCAGGAGTTCGGAGAGGCGGCGGCGCTGGGTCGGGAGATGCTGGTTGAGGCTCTCCACCAGGGCGCGGAGCGAGCGATCCGACAGCAGCGGGACCCGCCTCCTGGGAGCCTCGGTCCTCCCTAGAGGACCGTGCTCATCTCGCGCTCGATGAGGGAGAATTCCCGGCTGTCCATCGTGGCGGGATCAAGCGGGGTCAGGAGGATCCCCTTGTCGAGCACGACCCGCTCGTTGATGAGCTGGATGAACCGGAGCACGGAGCGGAAGTCGTTCTGGGTGATGAGGTACTCCAGACCTTCGATGAGGACGATCCCGCCCGAGCTCTTCGCAAGGAAATCCTTGATGACCGCAGTGAGGCGGGCGAGGTTGCTTGGGGAGATGAACTCTGCGAGCTCCGCCTTCTCGGCCGGCGCTGGGGCTGCGGCCACGCCCGGCGGAGTCTTCTCCGCCTTCGTGAGCCAGACGAACCCCCCTTGCAGGCCGAACTTCTGGCGGAGGACTTCAGGATGTGTGCGGACGATCGCAAGGCTCTCTCGTCCGTCCCTCACCTGATCAGCAAAGAGCGTGAAACTACGGTCCGGCCGATCCTCCTTGACGAGGTAGCTCCATCCGGCGCTGAGCGCCACGGGCGGTGGTGGGCCCGGCCCGGTAGGCCGTGCGGCTTCCGGGAGCAGTGGACGGCCCAGAGCCTTCTCGAGTTCTCGGATCTTCTCTTGGACACGCTGGTAGAGGACGGCGCGCTTGCTCTTCGCCATGATCTGGAGCTCGCGGGAGGTATAGCCCTTGGTCGTGAGCTTGACGAGGTCCTCCCAGGCCTCCTGGAGGCCGTCCTCGAACCCCTTCACGTAGCCTCTCGCGTACTCCTCGCCTTCCGGCATTCGGCTCGACCTGGACCCGGTGGAACACAGGAGCCTTGGCCGTCTTAAATGTTCTTTCAGCTACACTGCTGGCTGTCGTCGCTTCCTTGAGCCTGCTCGCTTGTGTTCCGCAGCAGCGTCCCTGTTGTAAGTGTCTGCCTCCTGCCCAGGCGCAGGAGATAGTGCCAAGTGTTAAGGCGGATTCTCGCCTTGGCCCAGGCCGCCATGCCCGCGCGTCCCCGTCAGCTCCGCCTGAAGGTCAAGGGGCGGATCGCCACCAAGGTCCAGGAGCAGAGCCTGATGGACAAGGCGCGCCAGCTCCGAGAGGACCCGCTCGTCCTGCTCCCTGAGTGTCGGAGCGCCTGTCGCGTCTGCCCGTGGGAGAAGATCGAGCGCCAGCTCAAGCGGGTTCAAGGCGTCGCGGAGTCCCAAGGGAAGCTCGAAGCGCTTGCCCGCCGAGGCCTTCCGCTGGCGCGGGCGTACGCGGCGACCCTCGGATTGCTCCACGAGGGGAAGACCCCCTACCTGGCCACCGCGCAGTATCCGCTCGGCACGATCTCGTACGCGACGCGCGGAAAGACCACCAAGGAGGCCCTGATTGGCGTCCAACACTACGACGACCCGCGCTGGAGGCTCGTGGGCGCCATCGAGCTCGTTCGGAAGCGGGGCCTTCACCTCTACTCGAGCGACGAAGGGCTGGTCTGCACCGGGCTTGAGGCACGTGCCCCTGCGGAGTTCGTCGAGGAGGCGCTCTTGAAGGTCCGCGCCCAGCTCCGAGAGGCCGCTCCCGGCATGTTCGCCTGCCCTCATCCGACGGCCTCCGGGCTCCATCTCCAGCTCCGGTGGCATTCAGCAGATCGGACGGTGGAGCTCTGCCGCAGCTGCGCCTCGGCCAAGACCAACACGCTCACGATGCTCGCTCAGCTGTTCGCCGCCCCTGATGTCCTGAGGGACTTCGAGGTCTCCACGCGGCTCCAGCTGCGGTGCGAAGGCGGGCACGAGCCTTGCCCTGCGAGCCGCCCGCTCCCGCTGGAGTCGGACCTGGAGGAGCGCTACGCTCATGGGAAGCTCTCCGATGCCGAAGTCCTGGAGGCCCATGCGAAGGCCGTGGAGGCGGCCAGAGGCGCTGAGTCGACCCCCTACATCGTCGTCGGAGACGTCTGCCTGGGGACGGATGCCAGACGTGCAGCGGCGCTCATCGGGACCACTGCGGTGCAGCAGAAGGCCCTCGAAGCCGCGCTCCGGGATCCGACGGGGCCGCTCGTCTTTCCCGCAGGGATCACCGCAAGCAAAGTCCTGGCTCCTCTGTGGAAGGATCGTGGCCTGGAGGTGCTTCGCGCGCTCGTCTCCGCTCCAGTGGCCGAGCGTATCTACAAGGGTGAAGGCGGTCCAGCGCCGCTCCAGCAGATCGAAGCCGCACTCGGGGCGGACCGTGCCCAGAGTATCGCGCGTCGTCTGCCCAGCTTCACAGGGCTGCCGCCCGAAGGGCGGTTGGCCGATGCTGTAGCGCGAGCGTTCAAGGCGGACGGGAGCGCGGGGGCGCTTCGGCGCGTGGAGGCGGAACGGTCGGAGGACCACCGCATGCGTGGGCTCACGTACGCGTGCCTGCTCGCCCTCGATGTCAAGGGGCGGGATTGGCAATTCGACGAGCAGGAGCGAGAACTCGGCCGTCATCTCCAGCCGCTTGTCGCGTCCCTCTTCGCGCTCGAAGGGGCTGCCTACGGGGAGAAGCTTACCGAGCTTCTGCTGCTGCTCGGCCTGAGCCATCCAGAGCTGGGGCGTCCGGCCGAGGGCTAGCGGGCTGCTCCCACGCGGACATCGAGCACGATGTGGACGATGCCCGGGCTGTAGGACTTCACGCGCCGGAGCTGAACGAGCTCCACGGACCGACCGCCCGCAGCCGCCTGGATGGCCTCCCATGGCCGCGAGGAGACCAGGGCCTCGGGGCAGGTCTCGTGGTAGTGGAGCATGCCACCGTCCGGCCGGAGAAGCTCGAAGGCCTTCGGGAGATACGCTGCGGTGCCCCGCAAGTAGCCGAGCAACACGCGGTGCGCCACGCCGCGCAAGGGGAGGTCGCGGTTGTCCCCCGCATAGACTGCCATCCGGTCCTCCACCCGGTTGAGCAGGATGTTCTCGCGCAGGAAGCCGACCGCTTGGGGATTGAGCTCGCAGGCCACCACCTGCTTCGGCCGTCCATGGACCGCGATCGGGAGCGAGAGCTGGCCGATCCCCGCGAATAGGTCGATGACGGTCTCGCCGGCGCAGGGGAGCCGGGCCATGCGGAGGCGCTCTTGGAGGTTGCCGCTAGAAAACATCAGGGCCGCGGCGTCGAACCGGAAGAGCACGCCGTTCTCCTTGTGGAGCGTGACCGTCTCCGTCCCCCACAGGGGCTCCAGTACGGGCTCCCGGAACGGTCCTTGGATGCCCCCGCGGTCGGCCAGGACCGCGGAAGCCTTCAGGGCTTCCGCGTAGGTCTTGCCAAGCTCCATCCGATGTTCCTCCAGGGCCGGGGGGAGCCTAAGGATCACGACCGTCCCGAACTGCTCCCACCGGGCCGGAAGCTGTGCGAGGAGGTCGGGTGGCAGGGAGAGACGGCGCCGTACTTGTTCGATCGGCGCGCGGCGGCGGGGCCGCTCCGGAAGCTCTTCCTCCTCCACGTGGGCGCCGTAGTTGGCGAGCGGCGCATCCGCGAGGCCCGCGAGGATGGGGAAGCCTACCTCCCCAGCGCGTTCGACGATCCTGCGGTCCTTGTCGAGCGCCCGCTGTTCGAGGATGGCGGCCTTGAACTCCTCCGCGCGGTCCTTGGCGACCCAGGCTGTAGGCACGGGGAGCTCAGCGGTTTCGGCCCTCTTTCGGATTTCGGCTATCCCGGCCTTGGGGCCATGAAGACGAGCACGACGAGCCGCTCGGGCCCGGGGTTGCGAAGCGCGTGCTCGCTGCCAGGGGGGATCAGGACGGCGTTCCCAGCTCGCACCTGCGCGCGCTCGGACCCGACGGTGACCTCAGCACGGCCCTCCAAGACTGCATACACCTTGTCGGAGTCGCTATGTGTATGCGGGCTCTGCAGCTGGCCAGGCTCAAAGCAGTAGAGATCGCAGAACATGCGAGGCGTGTCGAACAGACCGATCTTCTGGAACTTCTCGGTGGAGAACCGCTCCATTGTCGTGAAATCTCGCAGGTCCATTTCAGTCCTCCCCTCGGGTGGGCACTGCCCTCCCGGGGGTTTGAACCCTCCCTCAGGCTCTTCGAGGCTCTCCCTGCGCTCACTGAGGCGAGGCCGCAAGGCCTGTTTGCCGCCCCGTGGGGGACTCCGCAGGGGTGAGGATGGTGTTTTATAGACCCCTTCTCCGTTATCCGCGCCCGTAACGTACGGTTGCGCCTGCGGGGGAGGAGACGTGCCGCTGTCCCGCCCCCACAGGGCCTGCTGGAGATCCCGATGATCGCACCGCAGCTCGTCGACATGCACGGGCGGTACGTGACCGATATCCGGGTCTCCGTGACCAACCGCTGCAACTTCAACTGCGTCTACTGCCACAACGAAGGGCAGGGACCTGTCCGCCCAGCGGGCCTGAAGCCAGACGGGGAGCTCACCGCGGCCGAGTTCGCCCAGATCGTTCGGATCGCCCACGAGTTTGGCATCCGACAGGTGAAGCTCACCGGCGGGGAGCCTCTAGTGCGCCAAGACCTCGAGCAGCTCATCGATTCGGTCCCCGAGGGGATCGAGGTGAGCATGACGACGAACGGTAGCCTCTTGGAACGTCGAGCAGCCTCGCTGCGCGCTGCTGGTCTTGACCGGTTGAACGTGAGCGTCGACACGATGGACCCGCACCACTTCGCGAGGCTGACCAAGGGGAGCGTCACGCCGGTCCTGCGCGGGATCGGTGCCGCCTTGGAGGAAGGCCTCCGGCCGATCAAGCTCAACATGGTCGTCTTCAAGCCAACGATCGACTTCGTCCGCTCGATGATCGACCATGTCTCCGCCCACGAAGGACTCGAGCTCCAGCTGATCCAGTTCATGCCCGAGCTCGTCGGCATGCGCGACCAGATGATCGAGATGTCGGAGCTCCGCCACTGGCTGGAGACCAAGGCGGATCGGATCGAGATCCGCGAGATGCACCACCGCCGCAAGTACTTCTTCAACGGGACGCGTGTGGAGCTCGTCGATCCGGTGGAGAACCCGGAGTTCTGCGCGAACTGCCACCGCATCCGGGTCACCTATGACGGGAAGCTCAAGGGCTGCCTGAACCGGAACGACAACCTGATCGCGCTCCGCGGCCTCGATGATGAGGGCGTCCGGGCGGCCTTCCGCCGCGTCGTCGCCGAACGGGTCCCCTACTACGGCGTCTACATCCCGATGACCCCAGAGGGCCTGGCGGCTGTCCCCACGCCTGCGGCGGCGCGGGCTCATCTGGCTGAGCTGGGCGTCCGGACCCCCGCTGGTTGAAATAGCCTGTGGGGCATCCAGCGGGCCGTGCGAGCTGAGGCCGTCTTCTCGGTGCTCCTGTTCCTCCTGCTCTACGCGGGAGCTGCCTCCGCCGATGATCCGGGCGTGGAGAATCCCGGAGCCGTCAACAAGCTCCTCACGGACTTTGAGACTCCCACGATCGCCCCCGGCGCGTCGGGCGTCTTCACGCTCTCGGTCCACAACCCCTATGCGAACATCATGCGGAACCTCACGCTCGTTATCGGCATCTACGCCTACGCGACGATCGAAGAGAACCGGAGCATCGAGGAGATCGACGATCCCCCCGTGATTGTCGAGAGCGGCACGCAGGAGCACACGGTCACGGCCCAGTTCCTTGGCTTCAACGCCAGTCTCCCAGTGACCTTCACGATCGAGACGACGAAGCGGACGCCGCACGGCTCGATCTTCTCGCAGAGCAGCTACTTCATCCGCTTCAAGCTGAACTTCACCTACGAGGGGATCGCCTACGACATGATCTCCCGCGGCTACATCTCGGACGCGGACTGGGCTCGGCTGAGAAACACCACGAACGCCCCGGAGGTCCGCGGGGACATGAACGCCACCTACCTGGAGGAGGTCTTGGGCGTCGATGGCATTATCCCGGACTCCGCGTTCGCCCTGAAGGCGCCGATTCCGGTCTGGCCCTTCTGGCTCCTGGTGGGCCTCACGGTCTTCTTCGGCCTGCTTGCGCTCGGCTACTGGCTGGAGGAGCATCCAGGCCAGTGGCCCTGGCTAGAAGAACGCTTTGAGCAGCTCCGGGGCAAAGCGCATCAGCTTCGGAGCCGCCTTCAGCACTGGCGTCGCAAGTAGGCTCGGATAGTCGATGTCGCCGTGCTCCGCCAGATAGGCCACAAGCTTCGGGTCTCGGAGGAGCTCGATCGCCTCGTCGAGCTTCCGGTCGTCCATCGCGCGGAACGCCTTCCTGAGCCGATAGGCGCGTTCGAGCTCGGTCCCGATCTCCGCCTTCCAGCGCCGCTCGTAGCTTCGGAGCTGGCGGGCGGAGAGATCGTGGGCTTCCAGGGCGGCCCTCGCTGCCTCGGCTGCACAGGCGCCGCTGACGAGTCCCGTGTAGATCCCCCCGCCTGAGAGGGGCTTGGCCATCCCGGCCGCATCGCCGACGAGGAGCGTGCGGTCCGCGTATGTGCGCGGAATCAGCCCGATGGGGATCGCTCCCGCATTGATCCCGAGCAGCTGGGCGCCTCGGAACTCCTCCCGAGCCATGAGGTGATGCTGGTATTCGAGCGCGGGGACGGTGGCCCGGGCATCGGTGCAGAGCCCGATCCGCGCCCGTTCCCCGGCAGGGACGGCCCATGCAAAGAACCCTGGGGCCACTTTGGAGCCGAGGTAGACCTGGACCGCGTCGCTCGGCAGAGGCAGGCCAGTGACCTCATACTGGATAGCTGGCAGGAACTCCGTCGGGCGCTTGAGCCCGCAGGATCGGGCGACTTCGCCACCGATCCCGTCGGCCCCGATCAGGAGCTGGGCGGAGAGCGTCTCGCGATCCTTCCCCTGCTGCTCGGCGTCCTCGGTGGTCAATTCGACGGCCTTGTCGGTCCAGCGGGCCTCGACGAACCGACGGCAGAGCTGGAGGACCGCTCCCGCCCGCGCCGCTCGTTCTCCGCAGAAGCGGTCGAAGGCCGCGCGGTCGAAGACGACGGCCTTGAGCCGAGAGCTCCGAAGCGTCAGCGGTGCTGCGCCTGGCGGATGAACCGTCACGGCTGAGATCCGCGCGAGAGTCTCCTGATAGCCCGTGCGTTCGAGCACACGTTCGGTGACAAGGCCAGAGCATTGGACCGGCCGGCCGATCTCCCGATGCTCCTCGATGACGACGACTCGGTAGTCTGGAGCAAGCCGAGCCGCTACTTCGAGCCCAGCCGGCCCCGCTCCAACGACCGCGACATCGACCTCCATGGCGAGGTCCACCAGCTCGTGGGGCTACTTCAAGGGTTTCTCGGCGAGACGGGCTTTGGTCTGGAACTGGCGCTCATAGCGTTCCCGAACCCTCTCCAGGCTGTCGGCATCCCGGGGCCCCAGGTCCTCCCGGAACCGCGTGATCCTGGCAAAGCGCAGCGCGTATCCGGAGGGGTAGGTGGGACTCTTCTGGATCTCGTTGTAGGCGACCTCGACGACAATCTCCGGGTGGACCACGACGGTGTTGCGAGCCTCTTCGACCTTCGCTCCCAAGAGCCGCTGCGTGACCGCCTCGAACTCCTCGTCCGTGAGCCCCTTGAAGGTCTTGCCGAGCATCGCATAGCCTTCGCCGTCGACCGCCCCGAGGTGGTAGTTGCTCAGCCAGCCCTCCCGCCGGCCGCTCCCCCACTCCGCCGCGAGGATGACCAGGTCGAGGTGCTCGGCGGGCTTGAGCTTGAGCCAGAGCCGCCCGCGGTTGCCGGGCTGGTAGGCGCTGTCGAGCCGCTTGGCCATCAGGCCTTCGTGACCACGCGCAAGGGCCGTCTCGAGGAACCGCTGGATTTCTCCGGGATCGGCGCTGACGAGCCGTTCCACGAGCAGCTCCGGAAGAACGATCCTGCATAGGCGCTCCCATCGCTCGCGGTTGGGCGTGTCGATGAGGAGCTCTCCGTTCTCCTCCAGGAGGTCGAAGAGGTAGAGGCGGAGCGGAACCTCCAGGATACTCGTGCGGATGTCCTCCACGCGCGTGAGCCGCCGCATGAGGTCCTGGAAGGGCAGAGGGCGCTCTCTGAAGGCAACGGCCTCTCCCTCAAGGACGCAGCGCTCCGCCCTGACGTGCGAGCGGACCAGTTCGACGATGTCGGGGAGGCTCGCTGTCACCTCCGTGAGCCTCCGGCTGAAGATCCGCACGCGCTCGCCATCCTTATGGATCTGGAGCCGGGCTCCATCGAGCTTCTCTTCGAACGCGACCGGGCCGCCGACGTCGGCGAGAAGCGCCGTGACGGACTCGGCATTCTCGGCGAGCATCGGCCGCAACGGCACGAAGCGGACCAGCCCGACCTCGCGCAAGCCCTGCTGGCCTCGGCCAAGCGCAATCTGAGCGACCTCGCCCAGATGGTTTCTGAGCATGTAGGCGCGGCGGAGGAGGCCCCCGTCCACTCTGGCGGCTGCGGCGATCGCATCGAGGATGATCCCTTCGTTCACGCCGTGCCGCATCTCGCCGAACGCCGCCCTGACAAGCCATTCGCGGTCTTCGGGAAGCGCCCGCGAGAGGAGCGTTCTTGCAAGCCGCCGCTTCCTCGCCTGGCTTCCGGGGCCACTGGCCTCCGCGACCTCCTCGAGATATCGGACAGCCTCTCCGATGGAGAGCGGGGCTTCGATGAGCGTCTGCTGCCCGGTGGCCTTGAGGGCCGCATGGAGGTCCCGCCAGCTCAGCGCAAGCGCCCGCATCTCCTCCTCAGGAAACAGGCGGCCGATGAGCAGGTGGAGCGCAGGGGAGAGCTCCCCAGGTGCGAGCGTGGGCAGGAACGCAGCGATGAGCTCCACCTTTCGCAGGCGCGAGGAGGTCCCCTCCAGGGCACGGCAGACCTCCGCGAGCTCATGGAACGGGCGAGGTTCTGTGGCCATGGGGAGCCCAGCCAGGGTCGCCCACCCCCATGGGCTTTTTGGCTCCGTGCGCGACGAGTCCCAAAGCTCGTCAAGCCAGGTTGAGGAGCGATCCGTGGAAGTGTTGGAATGGCCATTCGTGCAGGCTCCCGAGCGTTTATAGGCCCCCAGGGGCCATCGAGCGCCTACTAGTCTCTCGGGCGGGCAGGAGGCTGGATGGCGCTCTCGGTGAAGGTCTATTCGGACTACAGCTGCCCGTTCTGCTTCATCGGCAAGGCCCGGCTGGAGACGCTCGCCAAGGAGTTCGCGATCAAGGTTGAGTGGAGAGGGCTGGAGCTCCATCCTGAGATCTCGAGGGACGGCTGCACGCTCGAGGAGCTCTTCGGAGAGCGCGCCGTCTTCCTCTGGGGCAACGCCCAACAGCTTGCGAATGCCTCGGAGCTCGTCATGCGTCGCCCTCCGAAGGTCATCAACTCCCACCTCGCCCACCTCGGAGCCGAATTCGCGCGCACCCACGGGCGCTTCGCCGCATTTCACGATAGGCTCTTCCGAGCCTACTTCCAGCAGGGCAAGGACATCGGGAGCCCCCAAGTCCTCGTCAAGCTCGCGGCGAAGTCGGGCCTCCCCGTGGCCGACTTCGAGGAAGCCCTCGGGCACCCCCGGTTCGAACGCCAGGTTCTTGCAGGTTTCCGCGAGGCGCTCATTGCAGGCGTCGAGGGGGTGCCGACATTCCTCGTCGGCGATGCTCGGATCGTGGGGGCTCAGCCTCTCGAGGTGTTTCGTGAAGCGTTCGAACGCCTTGAGGCGGGAGCGCCCCAACCTGCTCCTTCGCCAGCGTTGAGCGCAGCTCAAGGGGGAGACTGAGCCGCCATGCCCGCTCCTCAATCGTTCGCCAGAGCGCTGGAGAACGCCACGGACCTCCCGGAGATCTTCGAGCTCGTCAAAGAGGCGGTGAGGAGAACGCTCGGCGCAGAGCGCGGCGGGCTCATGTTGGGCCTGGCCGAACTCGGCGGCGGCCTCGACGGCGTGGTCGGCGCCTTCTACCCCGTGGCATCGAACATCATCGTGATGAATCGGACCTGCCTGCGGCGCATTCAGGAGACCGATCCTGCGCTCTTCAGCCCCTACTGTTTCCTCATCTTGCTCCATGAGTACCTCCATGCCTTGGGCTGGCTGGATGAGCGGGGATGCCGCGAGCAGGCGCTGCGGATTGCAGCAGAGCTGTTCGGCCCGCATCACATCGTGACTGCGGTCGCCCAGAACCTCGGACGGTTCCTCCCCAACCTCGTCTATCCCGTCTATGGGTGGAGGCCTGAGGTGGAGCCAGAGGTCGAACTTGTCAGGGGGTTTGACCGGTCCTCGGCGGCCCCCTACATCGGGTAGGCCGGGCCGGTCGGGATCCATCGGCCCAGGCTATTTCTAGCTCCGGCGCATTCGGCCGCCGCCGGGAGTCCGATGGACGGGGGGAGCTTCGGGAAGGCCTTGGAGGTCGACCTCACCAGAGGGCGAATCACCGAGCTCAAGGTTCCGGATGAGGCCTTTGAGCGGCATCTCGGCGGGCGCGGCCTCGCGGCCTGGCTAGCGTTCAAGCATCTCACACCGCGAGTCGATGCGCTGGGCCCCCGGAACGTTCTCATCATCGCCACAGGGCCCCTCAATGGCCTCCAGGTGCCAGGCGCAGGCCGGCACGTGACTGCAGGCAAGTCCCCGGCAACCGAGCGCTATGGCGAGGCCTACACGGGCGGATGGTTCGGAACCGAGCTCAAGGAGACCGGTTATGATGCTCTACTGGTCCATGGCCGAGCGGAGCATCCGACCTACCTGACGATCCTCGATGGCACCGCTGAGCTCCACGAGGCCGCGGCCCTCTGGGGCCAGCCCGTGGCAGAGACTGAAGCCTGGCTGAAGGAACGGTACGGGCAGCTCCGCAGCTCCTCCATCGGCCCTGCGGGCGAGCGGCTCGTGCGCTTTGCCTCCGTGATCAGCGATCGCAACCGCTCCGCTGGCCGCTGCGGGTTCGGCGCGCTGATGGGCTCCAAGCGCCTGAAGTCGATCGCAGTCCGCGGGAGCACGAAGGTCCCCGTCGCCGACGAGCGCGCCTATCGCGAGGCCCTCAAGACCTTCACGAAGAAGCTCATGAGCGATCCCGAGCAGGACTACTTCGGGAAGTACGGGACCGCTGGAGGCGTCGAATACCTCAACGAGTACGGGATCCTCCCGACGCGCTACTGGCGCGAGGGGGAGTTCGAAGCGGCCAAAGAGATCTCAGGGGAGACGATGGCGAGCTCGATCCTCACGGGCCGCAACAACTGCACGGCTTGCCCCGTCCGCTGCAAGCGCGAGGTGACCACCGAGGTCCCAGGCGAGGAGGAGCGGGTCACCCCGGACAAGGGCGGACCTGAGTACGAAACGGTCGCGGCTTTCGGCAGCCTCTGCGGGAACGCGGATCTCCGCGTCATCGCGCTGGCAAACCAGCTCTGCAACCAGTACGGCCTTGACACGATCTCAACGGGCAGCCTGGTAGCCTTCGCGATGGAGGCGAGCGACCGAGGGCTCATCCCGGATCACATCCCGTGGGGGGACGGGCGCGCCATCATCGAGACGGTCCGGAAGATCGCCCTTCGCGAGGGGATCGGCGACCTGCTGGCTGAGGGCTCGCGGCGGGCGGCAAGAGAGCTCGGGCCGGAGGCGGAGGCCTTCGCCTGCCACGTCAAAGGCGGCGAGGTGCCGATGCACGAGCCACGCGGCAAGGTGGGTCTGGGCCTCTCCTATGCGACCTCGTTTCGAGGCGCGACGCATCTTGAAGGCTTCCATGACAGCATGGCCGAGGCCGACAACGCCGCACCCGAGTTCGGGTTCAACAGCGGGATCAGCCGGTTCCAGCTCGAAGGGAAGGCGCCGCTCGTGAAGACGTTCGAAGATGTGAACTCCTGGTGCGACTCGCTCATCATGTGCATCTTCACCTTCCTTCCGACAGGCAAGTTCGCGAACTGGCGGGAGGTCAACGCAGTGGTCTCCGCCGTGGTGGGCCGTCCGATCGAGAAGGAGGCCATGCTGGAGTTCGGCGAGCGGAACTACAACCTCTGCAAGCTCCTCACGATCCGCGAGGGGTGGACGAAGACGGAGGACCGGCTGCCCAAGCGGCTCCTCCAGGCGCTACCGAAAGGCGGGAGCGCCGGCAGGCCGATCGACGAAGCTGGCTTTGCCAAGCTCGTGGCCGACTACTACGCGGTCCGCGGCTGGGACGGGGAGGGCCGACCCACGCCTGAGCTCCTCCGGCGGCTTTCGCTGCCGTCCGTCTCGTAGGACCTAGCGCTTCGGGACCTTCTCCCAGTCCTTGAGGAACTGGTCGATCCCCGCATCGGTCAGCTTGTGCTGGACGAGCTTCTTGAACACGTCGTAGGGGATCGTGGCGATGTGGGCTCCGGCGAGGGCCGCTTCCACCACATGGTTGGGATGGCGGACGGAGGCGACGATGACTTCGGTTGTAAAGCCGTAGTTCCGGTAGACCTGGAGGATCTGGCGGACGACATCCATTCCGTCGTGACTGATGTCGTCAAGCCTCCCGACGAAGGGGGACACGAAGCTCGCCCCGGCCTTTGCGGCCAAGAGCGCCTGGCTGGCGGAGAACGCGAGCGTCATGTTCGTCCGGATGCGCTCCTTTGCGAACGCCCGGGCCGCCTTGAGCCCCTCGGGGGTCATCGGGACTTTGATGACGATGTTCTTGTGGAGCTTGGCAAAGGCACGTCCTTCGCGCAACATCCCCTCGCAGTCGAGCGCGACCGTCTCCGCGCTCACCGGGCCATCGACGATCCCGCAGATCTCCTTGAGCGTCGAGGTGTACTCGCGTCCCTCCTTCATGATGAGGGTCGGGTTCGTCGTCACGCCATCGAGGACGCCCCAGCTGGCGATCTCCCGGATGTGCTCGACGTTCGCAGTGTCCAAGAAGAGCTTCATCCGCACCTCTCCTGCCCCGGTCACTTGGCCTTCCGCGCCACCACATCGTGGGCGGCCTTGATGAGCTGCACGGCGCTCAGCCCATACTTGTCCAAGAGCTTCTCTCCTTCGCCGGATTCGCCGAACCGATCCCGGACACCCAGCCGGGCTACCGGGACGGGATAGAGCTCGCTGACCGCCTCCGCCACGGCGGAGCCCAGGCCGCCCATGATCGTGTGCTCCTCTGCGGCGACGATCGCGCCCGTCTCCCGTGCGGCGGCTTCGAGCGCTGCGGCATCGAGCGGCTTGACAGTGTGGAGGTTCAAGACGCGGGCCTCCAGGCCGCTCTTCGCAAGCGCTTCCGCCGCCTGGAGCGCTCGGGAAACCATGATGCCGTTCGCCACAATCGTGACGTCAGAGCCCTCCCGGACGAGCGAGGCCTGGCCCAGCACAAAGGGGTCGTGGGCTTCGGTGACGGTCGGGAAATCCATGCGCGAGAACCGCATGTAGAGCGGGCCCGCATGGGTTGCCGCGGCCTTGGCCGCCTTGTAGGTCTCCGGCCCATCGGCGGGGACGACGACCGCCATGTTCGGCAGCGCCCGCATGAGCGTGATGTCCTCGTTCATCTGGTGTGTCGCGCCGTCGGCGCCGACCGTGAGCCCGGCGTGGCTGCAGCAGATCTTCACGTTGAGCTTCGGATAGGCGATCGACTGACGGATGATGTTGTACACGTGGGCCGTGCCGAAGACACTGTACGTGCACGCAAAGGGGAGCTTCCCTGCGGCGGCAAAGCCCGCCGCGACGCCCATCATGTTCTGCTCCGCGATGCCGAGGTTGTACAGCCGCCCTGGATACTCCTTGCCGAAGTCCGCGGTCTTCAGCGAGTGGGTCGTGTCCGCCCCGATGACGACGAGGTCAGGCCGCTCCCGCCCCAGCTCGATGAGCGCCTTGGCGAAGTACGCCCGTTGGGATTCGGCCTTCCAGGGCCCCCGGAGGATCATGGGGCGGGCCCTCCGAGCTCCTTGAGGGCGCGCGCGAGCTCCTCATCCGTGGGGGCGGTGCCGTGGAACTTCACGACCCCCTCCATGAAGCTCACGCCTTTGCCCTTGATCGTCTTCGCGATGATGACCGTGGGCCGGCCCTTGGTCGCTTTGGCCTCCGAGAAGGCCTCCAGGATTTGGCCGAAGTCGTGGCCGTTGATCTCGATCACATGCCACCCGAACGCCTTCCACTTCTCGGAGAGCGGCTCCAGGCGCATGATCTCCTCGGTCCGTCCCTCCTGCTGGATCCCGTTCCGGTCGACCACCGCGATGAGGTTGTCGAGCTTGTAGTGGGCCGCGCACATCGCGGCCTCCCAGACCTGGCCGGAGTCGTTCTCGCCATCGCCGAGCATCACCCAGATCCGATGGGGCTTGTGGTCGAGCCGCGCCGCCAGGGCCATCCCGATCCCGACGCTGAGGCCCTGACCTTCGGCGCCCGCGCACGCCTCCACGCCCGGCGTCGTCCCAAGCTCGGGATGCCCCTGGAGCCGAGAGCCGATCTGCCGCAGCGTGAGGAGCTCTTCGGTCGGGAAGAAGCCCCGCTCGGCCAGCGCGGCATAGAGCACAGGGCAGGCGTGCCCCTTCGAGAGGATGAAGCGGTCTCGGTCCTCCCACTGAGGCCGCTTCGGATCGATGCGGAGCTCGTGGAAGTACAGCGCGGTGATGAGATCCGCAGCGGAGAGCGAGCCGCCCGCGTGCCCCGAGTCGGCCGCATGCGTCATCTCGAGCACATGGCGACGCAGCAGGCGCGCGGTCTCTTCCAGCGTGCGGATCCTCTCGGCCTCCGCGGCCTCCACCAGCTCCCTCCCCGCGGCTCTGCGCTGCGGATGCGGGGGACCAGATATAACGGTTTTGACCTCGCCCCAGTGCTCTGGTGCCCTGGAGCCTGGCCGCCGCTCGCTAGTCCTCGTTGAGGATGCGCACGCGGCGGCCGTCGAGCTTGAGCTTCCCTTGAGCGAAGAGCTGGACCGCTCGCGGGTAGAGCTTGTGTTCTTCCTTCAGAACCCGCTCAGCGAGCGTCTCCGGCGTGTCGCTCTCCAGCACGGGGACCGCCTTCTGGAGGATGATCGGGCCTCCGTCGACGTCGCCCGTGACGAAGTGGATCGTGCAGCCTGAGACCTTACAGCCGTGGTCGAGCACGGCCTTGTGGACGTGCTCGCCATGCATGCCGGTCCCCCCGAAGGAGGGGAGGAGCGCAGGATGCGTATTCATCATCCGCCCGCGGTACTGCTCGGTGAAGGCCGGCGTGAAGATTCGCAGCCATCCGGCCAGGCAGATGAGATCGACCTGGCAGCGGGTGAGGCATTCGGCGATCTCCGCTTCGAGCTCCTCGCGGCTCTTGTCCTGGTGGGGGAAGCAGTAGGCCTCGATGTCGTGCTTTCTCCCCCGCTCAAGCGCGCCCGCATTGGGGTTGTTCGAGATCACCGCGACGATGTCGCCGTCGATCTCGCCCCGCTCGCAGGCATCGAGGAGCGCCTGAAGGTTGGTGCCGCTTCCCGAGGCGAGGACGGCGATCCGGATCCGCTTCATTCCCTGGGCCTCAAAGGGGCGGATGGTCGGGAGTTCGGGCTTGCCTAACCAGTCCGAGCACCTCGCCGCGTTGCCGTCGATGAAGCGGTTTGGGAGAAGCCCGTTCAATCCCCGCTCTCGATCCGTGGGGCCAGCAGGTAGCGCACGTCGCCCTTCCCACCTGCGATCTTGAATTCGAGTCTGACCGGATAATCGTTGCCCAGGTACAGGGTCACGGGGCTGCCTGTGCTCACGGCTCTGATCATGTTGGAGAAGTACTCGAGCGGGAACAGGGAGCGGACGCGCTCCTTGGCCTCCAGTTGTTCGAGGAGCTCCTTGCCGAGCTTGAGGTCGACCTGATCAGTGTCCCCTTCGCAGAGCATCTCGAAGCCGTCGGGGGAGGCCGTGAGCGCGATGTGGTCGGAGACGGTCTCGGAGGCCCTGATGCCCTGGCTGAGCTCATCGCTCTTCACGACGACCTTGACGGGCAGGTTGAGGCTGGGGACCTTGGGATCGCTCATGCCGGTCGTGTCGATGAGGCTCATCCGTTTGGTCGTGTTTCCGACGACGACGGAGAGCCGGCGCTTCTCCTCATCGTGCTTGAGATCGATGACCTCGCCTGTGCGGGCGAGCTTGAGGAACTGGCCGAGCTTCGCCAAGTCCAGCCCGAGCTCGGTCTCCTCCGCCTTGTACTCCTCGAAGGCCTCTTTGCCGAGCGAGAGGTCGACCATCGCAACATGCGCGGGATCCACCGCCTTGAGCGCGAGTCCCTTAGGCGAGACGGCGAACTTCGCCTCATCGACGAGCGTGGAGACGACGTCGACGACTTCCCGGAGGACCTCGGCCTTCGCTTTGGCGTGGAACATCTGGCTCCCCTTCTCTGGCTCAGGCGCTCCGGTAAGTCGCCGGGGTCGTTAAAAAGGTATCCACCGCTCCCCAGCTACCCGTATTCGCGCCAGGTGTGTCCACAGGAAAGGCAGCGGAGGAACCGCGTCTCAGGTTCGTCGGAGGCGCGCGTCTGTCGGATGTGCCACTCGGCTTCGAGATGGCCGCACTTGGGGCACTCGGCCCGCGTGCGTGGCAGCACCTTGACCTCGTCGGCGACGACGACGAACTCCCGCTCCTTTCCCTCCGCCGTCACGGAGTGCGATTCGTTCGGCACCTCGGCCGTGTAGCCGCAGCGGCCGCACCGCAGCTTCCCTTCTGCTGGGACGAGCAGCGCGCGGCATTCAGGACAGAACATCATGAGCAAGTCGCTCCAGACCTCGGTGTGTTGTAGCTCGGGGTGGGCCCCCGGAGACGGAGAGGAGGATTTAAGCGTATGCTGGCCAGAGCGCCCAGCCACAGCAGCGGGACGAGCGCCAAGAGGATGCTCGCCTCAGATCTGCTCCCAATCGTTCGGTGGCCGCCGCCGGCGCTCCTCCTGCTGGCGCTGCTCCTGCAGAGCATGCCGTTGGCCTGACGGTGGCGGGGCACCCAACGCGCGGGCGATGAAGCCCCCTCGGCGCGAGCCCCATTCGCGATCGAGTCGCTTCTCAAGCTTGTGCACCGCCCGGCGATCGTGCATGTCCACACGGGGAGGTTCGCCGTGATAGCGGTGGTGCCTCTTCTGGGGCAGGTAGGCGGTTGAGAGCATTCCCGCGCGCTCAGGATCATGCCGGCGAGGCTCGCCCCAGCCACCATGGGGACCACGGGGCCGGACCGGCTCAGGCGAGGGCGGACGCAGCCGCGGCTGGTGGCCGGAGGGCCGGCCCTGGGGGGCGGCTGGATGGAGGGGATGCGGAACGAAATACTCGTCTTCGTCCTCGGGCGGCGGCGGCGGAGGCTCCTCTCTGCGCCGGCGCCATCGAGCGCCATCCGGGAGGTAGCCGCGCATGCGCTCGTACCGCATCGCGCCTGAGATCGCGGCGCTGCCCATCGGCACGCCCTCAGGCAGAGCCTGCCCGTCTCCATGTCCGATCAGTCGAGCGAGCAGGCCAGCGGGGCGCCGCCGGGCAAACCGGTGGTAGGCCTCAGGATCGACATCTTCCGCCACGGGGGTCGGCTCTGCGGGGACGATGATGGTCGTGTGAGAGCTCACGGTGCCCGCGCTTGCCTCGATCTCGCGGCGGCTCTGCTCGGCCATGATGCCGCCGATGTAGGCGAACGCGATGGTGAGGATGTAGCTGTTCATCTCGTAGGGACTCTGGCCCTCCAGGGCAGAGACGAACGACTGGAGGTACTCGGTCGAGAACTGGATGTACGGCGCAAGCAGGGGAACGTTGTCTGAGACGGCCGCAAGGATCGCTGCAGGCTGAAGGGCGACGCCGAAGGCCTCCTCAAAGAGCGTGCCAAACGGCGTACCCGGCTGAACCGAGGAGACGATCACGAAGATCATCACGAGCGGCAGCACCGCAGCAAGCACGCCCTTCCAGGGCGAACCGGCGCGGCGCCCACCGACGTACCCCGCAATCATCTGCCCGAAGAGCGGCAGCCACCACAGCAGGATCGAGAGGATCAGGACGTACTTCGTGGCGCTCCAGAAGCTGTAGATCACGCGCACCCCGCGCAGGCGCTTGCCTTCGTGGTCGTGCTCAAGACTGTGGACGCGATACTCGCCACGGCGTAGCCAGCGGTGCACGCGCTCCTCCGCTTCCGCTGGAGGCTGGTCGGGAGCGTTCCGCCTGCTCACACCCATCCCTTCGGCGAGTCCGACGAACTGTCAGACAGCCTGCAGATATGCCGAGTCCCGCTATAAATAGGTTCGGAGGCGGCCAGGCGCGCCCGCGCGGGGGCGTCCAGTTGCGTGGCCGGGGATTCGGTGCTGCGAGGGGAGACGTCCGGTTGTGCTTGTCTTCGCGTGCTCAAGGCAGGTCGGAGGAACGATGTTTGCGAGAGTGCTTGAACATCGCCCTGTGATTCGCAGAAGTGATTCTGTCAGGATGAGAGAGAAAGGCCCGGCCCTCTCATCGGCGCAGCGTTACTGGCCCTGCGCAAGACTGCGCACTGCTGGATGGTAACCCTTAATAGTATCGAGAAGCTTCTTCTGCTGGAGGCGTCAGCCTTCGTGGGGATGCTCCTATGGCCAAGGTGATGGTCGTAGAGGATGCGCCGTTCATCCGCGAGATGATCCGCGACATCCTGGAGTCCCATGAGCATCAGATCGTCGCCGAGGCCTCCAACGGGCAGGAGGCCCTGGAGAAGTACCAGGCGACCAAGCCCGAGATCGTCCTGATGGACATCCTGATGCCAGGCATGGACGGGCTTTCCGCCATCAACAAGATCCGCGAGGTGGATCCTCAGGCGCGCATCATTGTCGTGAGCGCGCTCGTGAAGGAGACGCTCAAGAAAGAGGCGCTGCGCGCGGGGGCGCTCGATTTCGTCGCCAAGCCGTTCCAGGTGGAGCGGCTGCTTGAGGCTGTCAATGCTGCGATGGCCCCCAAGGCTGGCTAGCGAGTCAGGCTGACAGCAACAGTGATGGGGTTCTGAGGCCTGCCCCGCTCTCCATGAAGCTCGGCCTGGTGGCGCTCCTCAATCGCCCCACGACGATGATGGTCGGGGGCCTTGCGGCCGGCCTCCTGACAGGTTTCAGCTCTGAGTACAGTGCTGCCCTGGCGATGGCGGCGCTCGCCATCCTGATGGTAGCCTCGCTCAGCGAGCTAGAGCTCACTGGGTTTCGCGCGGCCACCCGCCGCGCCCTCCTGGCCTTCCCCGCGAGCTTCCTGTGCCTTTCCGGGTTCTTGCTCCTCACGGGAGCGCTGTTCCCTGAGGAGTTCCACGCGGGCTGGGTCCTGATGGCCGCCGTCCCCTCTGCGATTTCTGTGGTCCCCTTCACCTCGGTGCTCGGGGGTGATACGCGGCTTTCCTTGGCCGCCACGGTCCTGCTCTACCTCTCGGCTCTGGCCGTCACGCCGATTCTGACCCTGTGGCTTGCGGCACAACCCGTGGACGTGGGCCTGTTGGTGCAGGCCCTGCTCCTCCTCGTCGTGCTCCCCCTGGTGGTTTCTCGTGGGCTGCGGAAGCTCCGGGTCTCTCGCCCACAGCTGCATCTCGTCCGCAATCTGTCATTCTTCGGGCTCATCCTGGTGCTCACCGGGGCGAACCGCGACACGATCATCAACGATCCCGTCGTGGCCGTGGGGATCTTGGGCGCCTGCGCGCTCGCGGTCCTGCTGAGCGTCGCTGTCTGGGGGACGCTGACGCGAGGGCTCTCCCTTGAGACCGGGCAGCGGAGGAGTCTGCTGCTGTTCTCCAGCTACAAGAACAACGGCCTGGCGGGGACGCTCGCGTTCACGCTCTTCGGGGCCCAGAGCGCGCTTCCACCGGTTATGATGGGCGTCTTTGAGATCATCTGGATTAGCGCCCTGCTGCAGCTCTTCGCCGCGCCGCACAGCGCGGGCTCCTAGGCCGCTCGACCCTCATCGGAAGAGCAGCTCGACGCCCGGCCGATAGCGCGCTACGTCGGTTCTCATGACATCCGGGTTCTGCCTCCGCTCCAGCGCAACCCAGTATGCGAGGAACTGCAGGGAGACGATGCTGACGATCGGGCGAAGGAGGCGATGGCTCCGAGGAAGCGGGAGGTCCACTCCGGGACCGTCTCCCACCTGTACCACCTTCGCGCCCGTGCGCGCCAGGGCGGTTGCGATAGCCTCGGCACGGAGGCCGTCGTCGCGCGAGCGCAGGATCACCACAGCATCCTCCCGGTCCAGACAGAGGAAGGGTCCGTGGAGGAACTGCTCAAGGTGGTACCCGCTGGCCGGCAGGCTGCAGGTCTCTCGAATCTTCAGGGCGGCCTCCGAAGCGGTGATCTCGTCGAGGCCGCTTGCGAGGAAGCTCACGCGCTTGCGCGAGGCGACCATCTTGGACAGCAGGCGAACAGCGGCCTCGCAGCGCAGGGCCCCTCGAAGGAGCGAGGGCAGCTTCTCGAGCTCCCGGACGCCCGCCGTCCAGGCGTCGCCACCAGCTCGCGCAGCAAGGGCGGCGAACGCGGCGAGCTGGGTCGTGTAGCTCATCGTGTTGGCCCAGGAGCGATCCTGAGTGGAGCCGATGACGAGCGTGCGTTCCACAATCCGCTCCATCGAGCTCCCCTGAAGACCGCAGAGGCCGATGATGCGTGCTCCGTCCCGGCGGGCACGCCGCAGCACTCGGTTGGTCGTGGGAGTCTCGCCACTGTGGCTGACCCCGAGCACTGTCGTGTCCTCCTCGATCTGCGCAGCGTGGAGGAGCTCGTACGCCTGGATGGCCTCCACCCACCGTCGAGACCCCAGAGCCATCTGGAGCACGCGAGCCCCGAAGCTGGCAGCATGGAACGACGTCCCACAACCGGTCACGACGAGCGGCCCGCTGGGGTGGAGGATGGGGTCGAGGTCCGCCCGCTCCAGTCGTTCGAGGGTTTCAGCGACGTACTCCGGCTGGCCGCAGATCATATCATGCATGTGGTACGGATGGCTGGAGCGTGGGTCTGAGAAGGAGACCATGAGGGGCGCATGGGCCGTCAAGAGATAAACGTCCAGGCCCCGCCTGCCAGTGTCGGCGGGCTCAGGGCCTCCTCCGCCGGAATCGGATCCAATACAGGAGGAAGGCGGCGGCAGCGCCGGCCGCAGCGGCGGAGCCTGCGATGAGGGCAAGGGACTGGCCGCCGTTCTCCTCCTCTGGTGGGGGAGCGGCGACGGTCACAGTGTGGGTCGTGCTGTCGGTGAGCCCACGGGTGTCTCTGATCTCCAGGCGAATCGTGTACCAGCCGGGATCTTCGTACCGGTGCTGCGCGGTCTTGGCGAGCTGCCAGGGGGTGTCCCACATCCCATCGTTCTCCCAGTCCCAGCGGACCTGGAGGGAGGAGGCGGGATCCTCCAGGTCGGAGGAGGTGGAGGCATCCACGGTGAACACGGTCGTGGTCCTCCCAGCCAGCGGCTCGAGCGTGAAGGCGGCCACAGGCCGCGTGTTGGGCGGGAGCAGGGGATAGCGGTCGCGGCTGTCGGCGTCGATCGCGTACGGGAGATCCCCGATCCCATCGGGGCTTGGACAGACGTCCTGATCGGGTCCGCTGCAGTTGTCCGGACCGCTGTAGTCGGACCAGTAGTTCCCGCCCTCAGGGTAGCCCGCATCCCAGCTGTTCTCCGGCCCGCGATGGTCGTCGGCCTGCACCGTATTGCCAGCGAAGTTGTTGCCGTGGACGGCAATCCCGGTGGACCTGAAGAGGTAGAGGCCGTACCCGTTCTCTACGAGGAGGTTATCCACCACCTCAATGCTGCTGGAGAGGCCGAGGTTGATCCCTTGGGCAATGTTCCTTGAGACCGTGTTGTTGGCGATGATCGCATTGGTTGTGTAGCCCAGGCTGATGCCCTCGTAGTTCCCGGAGAGGTTGTTGTCTGCAATCAGGACCCCGGAGACATATCCGAAGAGGATCGCCACGTCAGTCTCCGCGATCTCCAGATTGGTCGCGGTGACGTTCGTCGCGTTCGCGACGATGAGCGCCCCAAGGGGGACGCCTTCGATCCTGAGCCCGGTGGTGTTCTTGTAGAAGCGCAGTGGCTGGCCGTTGACGAGATTGTCAGGTGTGATCGAGTGGCTGGTGTAGTGGATGGGATCTCCTGAGATGCTCAGGCCATCGGAGATGAAGGTGTTGGCACGCAGGGTTGCGTTCCTGGAGGCAAACAGGACAGCCCCGATCTCACCGTTGGAGGCGATCGTGTTGTTGCTCATCGCGATTGACACTGAGTAGTAGCTGTAGAGGCCGAAGCCCGTGTTGTTCTCCATGCGGTTCTCGATGAGTACTGCGCCAGCAGAAGAGGAGAGATGGATGCCCTCACGATTGCCTGAGACGTTGTTGGCTGAGAGCCTCGCCGCGTCCGCATCCAACAGGAAGATCCCGTAAGCGGAGTTGCCAGTCACACGGTTCCCGACGACGGAGATGTTCATCGAAGATCGCAGGAGGATGCCCGTGTCGAGGTTCGATGTGAATTCCCCGGCGATGATCGTGATGTTCTTCGAGCCCTCCACCGAGATCCCTTCGGCGTTCTCAGAGGCGAGGGCCTCCTGCACCCTACCGTTGGCCACGTTGATCAGGGAGAGCCCATCGTAGAGAGGACCTCCGCCGCTGGCAGAGACGTTGCGGATCGTGAAGGCCGCCGTTGTATTGCGGATGGCGATCCCATCCGCAGACGAGGCATCGACGGCCCAGCCCTCGATGACGTACGGGTCTGCCTGAGTGCCCGTGCCGCCCCGCACGCCATTCGATCCTGTGAAGTCGCCATTGCCGTCGATCAGGATGGGTGCATGCGGGGTGAGGAACGGTGATGCTGCGACAGTGTCGTGGGCTGCGAAGTGCGACGGGAGCGAGCCGATGGCGATCAAGCTCGTCAGCCACAGGGCTTGAAGCAGTCCCGGGCCTCTGGCGCGAGATTCCCTGGGTTCGGGGAAGTCCCGACAGGGGGCCGCCATGGGAGGGCCTGCTCTGGGGCGGGGGAAGATAAACGTTCCTCTGCAGAGGGCGCGTGCAACGGGGGACGGACGCTTGAACTTGGACAGAGTGAGCAGGCAAGCTCCTCGGCTCGTCGTCTGCGAGCCGCAGGAAAGGCGGGGGGTCGCAGGTGGCAGCAGCGGGTCGAAAGCCTAGGGGGACCGCCGCGAGGCCTCGAAGATCTCCAGCGTGTGGTCGACCAAGATGTCTGCGAAGCTCTTGCGGTAGAGGTTGAGGATGCTTGCCACAAATCGGGGGTCGACAAGCTCGTGCTTCCCTCGTTCCCCCCCACCGACGGTGCTAGCAAGCCGTGCTCGCCGAGAAGGTGGAGGTACGTTCTCGTACTCGTGTTCGAGGCCCCTATCGCCTGCGAGAGCTCCGCCGCGGTCGCGCCCGGGTGTTGCAAGAGATAGAGCGCGGCCGCGCGGGGCCCCCTCATGCGAAGCACCGCCATGGCCTTCTGGAGGTCTGGGGTCGTCCCCGAAGTGAAATACCGCTTCCGATTGCGCACTCGAGATGTCGTGACGGTCCCTGCTCGTTCAAGAGCGTCCAGATGATAGCGGAGCGTGCCGAACGCGATTCCCAGCCTCCTCTGGATCTCTCGGAGGTGCAGCCCTGGGCTCTCGGACAGGAAGGCGCAGATCCGTTGCTCGATCCCTAGTTCAACCGCTTCCGGCACGCTGCTCAACTGACCGCCAGAGAAGGGAAGTCGCGAACAGGATGATGATCGCGAGGTCTGAGACGAACTCGATGATTTCGAACTGATTGGCGTCGAAGGCATCCAAGAGGAATCCTGTCGAAAGGACGATTCCCTTCGCCAGGAATCCTGCGAAGGCGAGAGACGCGATCAGGATCCTCGGACTTCGTGTCCTCTGATAGGTGATGAGGAGGACCGTGAGGGGGAACAGCGCGATCAGACCAACGACAAGGGGAAGAACGAACTCTACAAGGTCGTGCACAGGATCCGCTCCCGCAGGCTGGTACCGCACCCACCGACAAAGAGCTTTGTCGGCGTTCGGACGGGCGGTGGAGTTCCGGCGATCCTCCAGGATTGTCAGGAGACGGCCTTTGTGCCAGAAACCTCTTAGCGGGTGCCTGTGTAGAAACGGCGACAGCAGGCCTGTCAGGAGGTGAATGCACGAAGCGCATCTCTTCCCCTTGGATGAACCTCCCCGGCGTCCTCGCCGTGTTGCTCGCTGGAGGAGCCGTCACAGGAGCCGTCGTGGCTGCGGTGGCCCTGGGGGCGACGCCTTCGATCAAGGTGCCGCCGACGATTCCGGGGTCGTACACCACGATCGACGTCACGCCAACGTACGAGTGGCGCACGAAGGTGCTGGACGACGGGACGACCGTCAGGTTCACGAGCAACGCGTTGGTGTGGCTCGATAGACCGCCGACAGTGGATGTGGCCTATAGGCTCGCGGTGTCCATCGAGAACCAGGGGCCAGGCGCCATCTCGATCGAGGACTTCGTCTGGAAGCATGTCACGCCGAAGTTCTCGTCAGCTGGCCTCGCAAGCTCCGCAGTCTCGGACGCAGATCTCGCCTCGGGTGAGACCGCCACGATCACCTTGGTGATCTATGTCGACGAGATCTTCTATGACGCGGACGAGGATCTCTACAAGCTGAACGAGCATCACCAGGCGGACGTCCTGGATAGCACGGACGTGTTGAACCACCTCGGGATGAACGTGAAATTCAGGGCCTAGCGGCCCTGGCTTTTCCTTTCTATCAGGGACAAATCCCGCCCGGGTGCCAGCGCCGCGGACCCCTCTGGTCGTCGGTCCGGCGTCGGTGGCGCGAGTCATGCAAGCCGTGTCCGCTGATCCAGGCACGCAGGCCACCTGGACCGAGTCCTTTTAGGCTATTGGGCGCTATGCCACCGGGGCATGCAACGCCTCGGAGGACGGGCATGGCGCTGAGACCGGAAGCGAAGCTCTGGTGGGCCCAGGCAAGGCGCGACTTCCGGATCGCTGCGCACAGCCACGCGAGCCGTGACTACGAGGTCTCTGTCTTCTTCTGCGAGCAGGCTGCCCAGAAAGCGCTCAAGGCCCTGCTGCTGCAACGCACCTCCCGAATGCCCCCGAAGATCCACAACCTCGTAGAGCTCGGCCGGATGGCTGGCGTCGACCGAGAAACGCGTGATTTCCTCGCCGACCTCACACCCCACTACATGATGACACGATATCCCGACGCGGCCGGCGTCGTCACGTCGGAGCTGTACGACGGCCGTATCTCCCTTCGCTTCCTGCGAGGCACGAAGAAGGTGATGGAGTGGTGCCGAAACCGGCTGCGATGAGCCCTCCCTTCCGCGGATTTCTCGACCGACTCATGCGCCTTGTCCAGCCGGAACGGGTCGTGCTGTTTGGAAGCCGAGCCCGCGGGACCCACAGTGCGACGAGCGACTACGATCTCCTGATCGTCGCGAAGTACTTCCGCGATGTCCCTTGGGTGCACCGGGCACCGCTCGCGATCCGCCTGTGGGACCTCCCGCTCGACCTCGACGCGATCTGCCTCACGCCCGACGAGTTCCGCAGAAGGTCGAAGGAGATTTCGATTGTGGGCGAGGCAGCGCGGGAGGGCATCGTCGTCTTTCCGTAACGGGGCCGATGCGGGCTGGAACTGACCCTTGTCCTGCCTCACAGTCTGGACCGCGGCTTCACAGTTCGGAGGGTCGACGGGGGTCACACAATCGTATGATTCGAGGGGCAGCTGCAGGCGATGTGGCTCCGAGCAAGGGTCGAGCAGGCGGCAGCGAATCCCAGCGCGGCAAGCATTGAAACCTTTATTAGGAGACACACCGACGCACTAGAGAAGTCCTCTCTCAGGAACTCGTTCAGGATCGCGATCTCTATGGCCATACCGTTCAGCTCTGCTGTCTCCCGGACCACGAGAGCGCCGCCATCCCTTCCCTTCGGCTGGGGAGCTGTGACGGTCCTCCTCGTGGGTGCCGCCCTCCTGATCATCGGTATTGTGATCATTCTCGTCGCGTTCTTCGGGTTCATCTCGGGCACGATCGGGACGGTCACCAGCCCGTCCTGGTCCTTGTCGTCCTTCTTCCAATCCTTCGCGGGTGTGATGATCCTCTTCGTCATCGGGGGGGTCCTCGCAGGCGTCGGCGGCTGGCTCGTCCGCCTCTGGTGGATCTTCCTGATCATCGGGGCCGTGACCGGCACCGGGGGCGGAGGCAACACCGTCCGGGAGCGAGAAGCCATGCGCACCTCTGAAGTGCGGGTCCGGTGCCGTGCCTGCGGCCGCCTGAACCCCGAGGAGGCCAAGTTCTGTCTCTCGTGCGGGCAAGCGATCTAGACTGTCGTCCACGTCATGCTTGGAGCGTCGTCATGCGGAGGCGGGAAGTCCCTCGGCCCAACATGTGAAGAGAGGGAGGAGTCCCGACTCCCGGATTTGAACCGGGGACCTGCTGATCTCGGCGGCTGAACTCGGCCGGAGCCGAGGTCCAGACTACAGTCAGCCGCTCTAGCCAGTCTGAGCTAAGTCGGGAGGGAGGCCAGCCCACCGATGCTGGCGCTGCTCTCATTCGCCCCTCGATATTAAACTGTTGTGCGCGGAGGCTCGCTGGAGCACATGGTGAGTGCCCAGCAAGGTCGGAGCCCCGTCATCCTCAAGGGCGGGCGGACTCTACGAACTGGTACGCGCGGGATCGCGCGTGTCACTCACGCATCCAAAGGCGCGCCTCCGTCCGTAGGCGCGTGGGAGAACGCGGAGAAACAGCCGCACAGCAAGACGTAGGGCCTCCCCGAGTTCCAGTGGAGCTCGGCTGACGCGCGCCAGTAGGGGGAGAGAACGGTTAAATACGGTCGGGGCGATACGCGGGCCTGTCGGACGCCTGACGGGCGAACGAGGTACAAGCGCTCCTTCTTGGGAGGTCTCGTGTGAGGGCCAAACGGCAGGTGGCAGAGGCAGGCACAGAGAAGATCACCATCCGCCTGCCCTCGCGGTACCTCCGGGCGCTGGACTTCCTCGTCACCGTCGATGACTTCCCCTCGAAATCCGAGGCGATCCGCGCGGCGATCAGGGATCTGATCTATTCGCGGGTCGACATGGTGGTCGAGCGGCTGAAGAAGCTCGAGAGCGCCGAGCAGGCGCTCGCGGCCATGGAGGCGTTCGAGAAGGAGTACTTGAAGAAGTAGGAAAGGGGCACGGGAATCGGTCAGATAGGGCTGTCAGAAGGGATGGGGTGCACTCTAACGACTAGCTTTCCTTTCTCACCCTCACGATGACCTCCCCCCTCTTTTTTTTTCCCGCGGGAAGGAGCGGAAGTCGACTGCTGATCGAGTGAACAGCGCGTCGGCCGCCTAGCCGATGTAGCCGAGGTCTTCCTTCTTCGGCTCCGCCGCGCCGGCTTCGATCTCGCGCAGGCGGGAGGTGATCTGGTCCAGCTGCTCCGCCTTGCTCTGGAGCGCGGCGAAGTCCACCGTGACGCCCAGGGCTTTGGAGAGCACCTCGAGGACGGCCTGGGCCCCCTTGGGGTCGACGAAGTAGCCTGAGGTCTCCCCCATCAGGCAGATGCAGCGCATGTCGTAGAGCCGGCCCAGACCGAGCAGCAGTCCGCTCGCCCCCACGATGCCGCTCCCAGGCTCCCCCTTGGAGAAGACGACCCCGAGCTTCTTCATCTCCTCCACGAGCGTCGTATCCGTCGCCGCGCCAAGGACCCGTGGCTTCTCGACCATGCGGCCCAACCCGTAGCCGCCAAGCGTGTAGACGCGGTGGACGCCGAGCTCTTGCGCGAGAGAGAGGATCCGGTCGGAGAGCGCGTACTGGCCCTCGGGCGTGAGGCCCTGATAGTCTCCGACCAACAGGATGAGGTCACTTGTAGCGTGGTCGGCTCGGACGTAGTAGAGCTCGTTATTGACGAGCTTGATCAGGCCCTCCTCAGTGACGAGCACCTGGGGCGGGAAGTACTTCGAGTAGATGTCCGCGAACTTCGTGGCCTTGAGCTGGTCGATGAGGTGCTCGGCCGCAAGCTTCCCGACGTTCCCCACGCCAGGCAGCCCTTCGATCAGGATCGGGTCTTGGAGTTCAGGCCGCTCCTTGAGCACGACGATGATGTCCTCCATCGCCCCATCTCACCCCTGGGTCTCCCGGAGGCGGCGTCGGTAGTGGCCATAGCGGTCCTGGGGCGAGTAGCGCGCTGGCAGCGCCATGACGGTGGTGGCCCCGCAGCGCGGGCAGGCCGCCTTGAGGGTGTAGGTAAGACAGGTCGGGCATTTCCGTAGCAGCGTCTTCATCTCCCGTGTTCCCTCCTGGCGCTGAAACTCAGCTGAGCCTAGTCTTCTTGGCGCTCGAACTTCCAGGTGCCCCCGCTCTGTTCGATGCTCTTCTGAGCCCGCTCGAGCGCGCGGCGGAGGATCTCCTCCGCGGTCTTGTAGTCAGCCGCGCTCACACTGACGCGATAGCGAGGGGCGCCGACGTACTGGACGAGGATGCTCCCTCCGTCTGTCTCGGTCTGGGAGGCGGCGAGGAGGGCGTTCTTGACATGGACGACGCCGTCGGGCTTGGCTGAGGTGAGCTCCAGGATCCCATCGATCTCCACCATCGCCGCCTGGATGCTCTCTGAGGCGACGCGGACGAGCTCCCCAGTCCACCGCTTGTCAAACCCCAGGTCCTTGAAAGCGGCTGGGTCCTCAGCGGCGGCTTCAAAGGCCCCGTAGAGGGTCCCAAACTCGTCCACGAGCTTGGTCCCGACCTCCTGGACGGCCTGGGCCATCGACTTTCCCAGGGCGGCAGCGGCGATCTCCAAAAGCTTGTCCGCCTTCTTCTCGTTCTTCCACTCCTGGATCTTCTCGCGGCGCTGGTGCTCGTTGACGTGCTTCAGGGAGAGATCGATGTGGCCGCGCTCCGGATCGACGCCCAGGACCTTGCAGACGATCTTCTGACCTTCGCGGATGTGGTCCCGGATGTACTTGACCCAGCCGGTGGCGACATCCCGGACGTGGATGAAGCCTTCCTTCCCTTCGTACTCATCCAGCGTAGCGAAGGCGCCGAAGTTCTTGACACTCTTCACGCTGCTGACGACGAGCTCGCCAACTGCTGGATACTCGCTGGTCCGCACCATGGCCTAGTCAACGGCTCCCAGGGCGATCCCTCGGACGACCCCCTTGCCGCCGGAGGGGCGCACAAGCGTCGCCCCGCAGACCGCGCAGTTGACCGTCGTGGCGGGCCGGTCAAAGACGATCGACTCGTTCCCGCAGTCCTGGCACTTGACGCGGATGAAGTGGCTCTTGGGGGTCGGGATGGTCGCCATCGTATCTCAGGTCTCCACGAGCTCAAAGCGCTTCGCCCGAAAGCAGGTCCGCTGATGGGCCTTCTTGCAGACCTTGCAGCGGTAGCGCAGCGCAATCTTGATCGTCGGCTTCTGCCGCCCTTCGAACTGGGGACGGGGGAAGCCGCCGTAGCCTGCGGTCGCGCGTCTGAACCGCCGCTGCCCCCATTTGAGCTCTCCGCGCGGGCGCCCCTTGACCCGCTCGACCTCATGGACCGTGTGCCCCTTGCAGGTGGGACAGTACTCTTTAGTCGTCCTGGGCATCTTCACAAAGGGCCCTCCAGCGGAGCGGCTGCGGCCAATACGGGCTCCACTATTAAAGGCTTGCCGGGGCGCGTGCGCAGAGCTGAGTGCGCGGCCGCAGGCCTGCGATTCGCGTATGACGCGGCGCAGGCCAGGCGATCGAACGTCAGCGTCCTGAGGCGCGCTCCCCCCGACGGAGGTTGGATTGGAAAGGGATAAATATATGGTAATAAATAAATGGCTCGGTCAATTATAATGGCGGACAAGGGGCTCACGAAGAAGGATGAGACGCTCGTCGAGCTCTTGATGGCGAGCGGACTCACGAAGAACATCGCGAAGACCCTTGTCTACCTCCGCAAACGCGAGGAGACCACCTCGGTAGAGATCGAGACCGCCACGGGCCTTCGCCAGCCAGAAGTCTCGATCGCGATGCAGGAGCTCCGCCGGCGCAAGTGGGTGTCCAAGCGCGACATCAAGAAAGAGGGCAAGGGCCGCCCGGTCCACTCCTACCGGCTCTCGATCCCCTTCGATCGGATCGTGGAACTCATCGAGGCGGAGGAGAAGCGGCGCATCGAGCGGATCGAGCAGAACATCCGCCAGCTCAAGGAGCTCGCGAAGTAGCGGGCCGCCGCACGAGCTCCTGGACTCCCGTGGCGGTCCCCGCCAGGACCCGATGGGCCATCCCGAGGAACAGCCCGTGCCCGACGACGCCAGGGGCGGCTTCGATCAGGCCTGCGAGCCCCTTGAGCGCCTCGCCCCGGGGTCCTCGACAGTCCAGGATGAAATGGCCATTGTCGCTCCGAAACGGCTTTGCGGCCCCTCCGCGGAGCTCGACCTTCAGGCCCAGCCTCTCCAGCCGTTGTGCTGTCGTCTTCCAGCCGAAGGGAAGCACCTCCACAGGGAGCGGTGCACGGGTCCCGAGCTCCTCGACGAGCTTTGAGTCGTCGACGAGCACGACGAACTGACGGCTTGCGGCCGCCACGACCTTCTCCCGCACGAGCGCGCCGCCGAGGCCCTTGAGGAGGTCCAGGGCGGGGTCCACCTCGTCGGCGCCATCGAGGGTGAGGTCGACTTCGGGATGCTCTTCGAGCGTGCCGAGCGGAATCCCCGCTTCCCGAGCGAGACGTTCGGTCTCCACCGACGTTGGGATGCCGATGATCTCCAGCCCATCCCGCGTCTGCCCCCCGAGGAGGGCGATGAACTGAGCCGCGGTGCTCCCCGTGCCCAGGCCCACGACCATGCCTTCGCGGACCAGCTCAAGCCCCCGTCGGGCCGCGCGTTCCTTGGGTCCCATCGCCGGCATTGCGCGACGATGGCTTCGGGTTGTCAAAAAGACTTCCGTGGTGCTCCGCCCGGCTGGGCGTCAAGGTTGACGAGTTGGGTCTTACAGACCGGACAGCGACCCTGGCTCAGGTCGGCCACCCCGAAGCGGTCGCGGAGCTCTTGGTCGATCGCGGAGATGCGATCCTCCGGAATGGTGCGATCGCACTTCGGGCAGTACAGCGGCATGGGGCGCCTGCAGGAGAGGCCCTGCGCTTCATTAAGCCCTCGCCTGGAACAGCGCTCGCCCCATCCAGGAGGCCAGCTTATTAGGCCCTCCGGTCCGTTGCGGCCTCGATGCGCGTCCTGGGCCTCTTCTCGGGCGGAAAGGACTCGACGTATGCCGCCTACCTCGCCCTTCAGCAGGGCTGGGAGGTTACCGAGCTCCTCACCCTGCTTCCCGGCGCTCCAGATTCCTACCTCTTCCATGTGCCCAACATCCGCCTTGCAGGGCGGGTCGCGGAGGCCTGGGGGCTGCCCTGGAGGAGCGCCCCCGCCGGCCCATCCCCAGAAGCCGAGCTCCGCGACCTGCGCGCCGCGCTCCGCGCGGCGCGCGTCGATGGTGTAGTGACGGGCGCGGTCCGCTCGGACTACCAGTGGCGCCGAATCAACACCGTCTGCGCTGAGCTTGGGCTGCGGACATTCTCGCCCCTGTGGCGCAAGCGTCCAGAGAGCGTCCTCCAGGACGAGCTCGCCGCGGGCATCGAAGCAATCGTGGTCGGCGTCGCTGCGGAAGGGCTCGATGGGTCCTGGCTCGGCAGGCAGCTCGACATCACCGCCGTCGAAGACCTCGATGAGCTCGCCCGCAGCCATGGCGTCAGTCCCGTCGGCGAAGGCGGCGAGTTCGAGACGCTCGTGCTCAGTGCGCCGTTCTTCCAGCGGCGGCTGCGCATCAGACGCGCCCATCCCCACTGGGAGGGAGCTGCAGGCTGGCTGGAGATCGAAGCGCTCGAGGTGGAGGAGCGACGTGAGCCACGCCCATCAGTTTCGCGCTGAAGGCGATGTCTGCGAGCGGCTCGAAGGCGAGGAGCGGCGCGCAGCGGTCCGGCGGAGCGATGTGCTCCGTTTCCTCCGCGTCTGTCCGGACGAGGTCGTGGCGGACCTCGGCTGTGGGACCGGCTACTTCGCTCTTCCGCTCGCCCGCCAGGCTAGGCGCCTCTGGGCCCTCGATGTCGAGCCCAAGATGCTCGCCGTCCTGCGCCCGCGGATCCCCCCGCTCCTGCGCAGGAAGATGAGACTGCGGCGCGCGCGAGCGGAAGCGACAGGCCTTCCGGCCTCTGGCATCGACCTCGCCCTGCTCGCCTTTGTCTTCCACGAGCTCGGGGCCCCGGTGCGGTTCCGCCGGGAGATGGCACGGATCCTTGCGCCGGGAGGACGGCTTGTGATCGCGGATTTCCGGAAGCGGCGGACCCCCTTCGGCCCTCCGGTCTCGATCCGCCAGACGCCCCGTCAGGTGGCCCGACGGCTGGCCCCGACCTTCGCCCTGGTGCGGTCCCGGGAGTTCCGCGACTACTATCTGCTCGAGTTCCGCGGGGGATCCGAGCTTCGACCGAGCTAGCGTCTCTGCAGCTTCATGGTCGCGAGCGCATGGCCGGCGAAGGCGGCGATGACGATCTGGAGGGACAGGAAGAAGGCCGGTGTGGCATTGATCCACTCAAGCGCAGCAGGGAGCACTGTCGGGGGTGCGATGTAGAAGAAGTAGATGACCTGCGCGCTATCGACCACAAGCCAGACAAGCGCGGCATAGAAGAACAGCTTGTTGGCCGCGAACATCCCCAGGCCGATTGCGACGTAGATCACCATGGTGATGAGGAACCAGATCGCAAAGGTGACGCCCTCATCGCCGAGCTCGCCGAACGCTTCCGACGCGGCAGCGACGCCCACGGCGATCCCCGTCGCCACTCCATCCACGAACATGAGGAGCGACGCGTACAGTGCAGAACCGTGGACGCGCAGTTCGGGAGCCGTTCCCCACACGCCCAGCCCATGAAGCGTCGCCCTGGCTTATCAAAGGTCGCCTGGAGGTGGGGTAGCGCGGATTCGAACCGCGGACCTCCTGCTCCCAAAGCAGGAATCATACCAAGCTAGACCACTACCCCACGGGGAGCGTCCGCACAAGCGCCGATGGGCCAACGGGCTTTAGAGCCTTTGGGGAAGGGGCCGCACCAGGCGAGCTCATTCAGCTCTGGCGGTGACCGCGCCGATCTGCGCGCGCGCGGCGGCGCGGATGGCCTCGGCGCTGCCGTACTTCGGGACCCATCCGAGCCGTTTGAGTCGATCGGTCGCCAGGTGCATGACAATGACGTCCCCCTTCCAGCCCCGCCCGCCATCGACGCCGCCCGTCCAGCGCAGCTCCACATCGCGCAAGCCCATCTCTTCACAGACGATCTTCGCAATCGCCTCGACATCGATCGTGTCGTCGGAGCCGATGTTGAATGCGCCGACGCGTTCCGCGCTCCGTTCCACAGCTGCGAGCATGCCGGAGACGGTGTCTTCCACATGGCAGTAGGACTTCTTCGTCCCCGGTGGTGTGCCGAGCACTTCGAGCTCGAGCGGATTCTCCCGGAGCTTGCGGACGAGGTCTGGCGTCACTCCATGGTCGCTCCGCGGCCCCACGATGTTCGCCAAGCGGAAGAGATGGGCCCGCCATCCGAAGAGGGAGGCATAGGCGGCGATCATCCCTTCGGCGGCGAGCTTGGAGGCCCCGTACATCGAGATCGGCAGGAGGGGCGCGTAGTCCTCGGGCGTGGGAAAGATCGTCGGCTCTCCATAGATGGTCGAGGTCGACGTGAAGGCGAGCTCCTTCGCGGTCGCGCCCCGCATCGCCTCCAGGAGCGTGTAGGTCGCCAGGATGTTCTGGTCCAGATCGAGCTTC
>Ga0315314_1000370_pt1 | contig 52728 bp, 39 predicted proteins | sample TDP9_MG_FD_203631 | JGI IMG/M metagenome (GOLD analysis project Ga0315314, IMG submission 203631) | Freshwater sediment microbial communities from Lake Towuti, South Sulawesi, Indonesia - TDP9 | ecosystem: Environmental > Aquatic > Freshwater > Lake > Sediment | place: Indonesia: South Sulawesi... | reverse complement strand
TTTGTTTGACCAGAAGCTGTATGCCGCCGATACCGCCGTAAGCCAAACCGCGGGTTCGGTCTGCCATTTCATAATGAATGTTGCTGGCGGCAAACATTGGCTTTGCCTGTTCCTTCCAGTTGATATTACGTAGGCGATATTGAATTCTTTGCTTGCGTTGTTTGAGTTTTTTTGTTATTTTCTTTTTCACTCGAAATGCCTTTCTATAAATTAATGTTGGCTGATTTTGTTTTTTTCAGAAGCTATTTATATGCCAACAGAATAGGCATTTCGAGTATTTTTACGAAATCAATCACAGCAAAATTCAAAAAATCACGCTTGTATAGGGCCTAGTGCTCGACCTGGCTGACGTGAAAGAAGAATTTGTCATCGAGAACCTGGGGCCTGCTTCCACTGTCAGGACTTTACCATCCAATTCACAGATCTCAACAGGAATCGGTGATATAATGATTGGAACCTTTACCAGCCCGCCTAAAATGGACAAACAAGCACGAGGAATTATCGATATTCAGGGAGATTCAGTCATAGCAATCATCCCGGCCCGCCATCGAAAGCAGCTTCTGAGCCTGCTGGAACAGGCCGCCAGCGAGACAATATCCATCTGCCCTACGCTGGCTCCCGTCGACCATTATGAACCCATCCGTTCGGAGGATGCATCCGGGACCTTTACCGAGGTTGAACCAGCCCAGCCGAAGGCCAAAACATCGACGCAAGAGGTCATTTCCCTCAATGCCCATGAGGTACGAATGCCTGGCGAAGAAAATCCACACAAGGAGCTCGGGCCGCAGGCATCTTATCAGGGGGTACGGCCCGAGCCTTCCTTTCAAGGTGAGAAGCTCCTTTCCCCTGATTCCAGTGCCCATGAAATAGCCGTTGTAGCATCGCCACCGACAACAGATAACGGCAACGTTGATGTGCCCAGGACCTTGAGAATCACCCTGAGGCCTGCCAAGGATACCACCGACAGCGAGGCGGCAACTGATACATCCAGGTCAGTAGAGTTTCAAAATGGCGAGGATATCCTTGACCTGGACCTGCCGGAAACGATGACAATGATGCAGCTGCTGGACCTTGCGGGGGAATACTTAGATCTGGACTATGTCTATGATCCACAGACCATTGATAAGCAATCCGTTGCCCTCAAGCTGCACGGCAGCCTCCAGGGCGAGATGAAGGTCAAGGATCTTTATGCCCTTCTACAGACGGTTCTGAAGTTCAAGGGCCTTGCCATGACACAGCGCGAAGACAAGCTGGTGACCATCGTATCAGCCGCTCAGGTTCTGGATGCCGACCCCCAGCTGGTCGACATCAAAAACAGGACGATTCAGGCAGGAGATATAGTAGTCACGCGTGTGTTCGAGCTTCAGCACGTGGATGTCGCCAGTGTTACGAATCTGCTGCAGAATATGAAGCTGGGGGTGGCTGTCTCAACGTCGGAACAGGCCCAGATCCTGTTTGTCACGTGCTACGCACATCTTATGAGCCGGATCGAACAGTTAGTCAATATGCTTGACCGCCCTGGAAGACTCAGGGAGTGTCGATTCCGCCGTCTTCAGTACACCCTGGCACCTGCGCTTGCGGACAAGATTCGTACTCTTGCACAGGAGCTTCAGGGCATTCCGGTTATGATAGTTTCGGCAGGGGGCGAGTCCCCGCCTCGGCAAGGCAAAGGCTCTGGTGGCTCCAGGGCCGCTGGATTGGGACAGCCTGTATATCTGGATACCGACGAGAGAACCAATCGTATCCTGATGATTGGCCATGAGGAGCAGCTGACGCTGCTGGAGAAACTGGTCGATGCCCTTGACGTTGTCCAGGAGGATCTGCGCACTCCGAAGACCTACAATATCAAGCACATAATGGCACAGGAGGCGATGGAGAAATTGCAGGAGATGGAAATACTCGGCCCATCGGTCGTGTCCACAGGCAGACCTCGTATGGGTGCCTCGGGCACATCTTCCCCCGCCAAGGCCGACAGGACATATGATGGCGCACTGGCCGACGGGCCCGTTGTATCAGTCTTAGAGGCCACAAATCAGCTGCTGGTCAAAGCTACCGAGGAGCAGCATGTCCAAATAAGCAAGTTTCTTGGTCATATTGATGTCTCGCCCGAAGACCTGAGGACTTTACAGGTATACGAAATCCAGAACGTCGATGCCGAGGAGGTAAGAAACAAGCTCGAGGAGCTTGACGTAATTGGTGTTGGACCGGCAACCTCTCGGAGAATTACTGCCACCACCGGACCCGCGAAGCCCGAAACCGCAGGAATACCCACGATGAGCACAACCAGTACAGCAGAGGTTCTCGTGGGAAAGCCGCAGGTAGTAGTGACCGAATCGACTAATTCGCTTCTGGTTAATGCTACGGCCGAGCAGCACGATCAGATAGCTACAATCATTAACTATGTGGACAGCAGGATGCCTGAGGAGGAAATACCTTACAAAATTTATCCACTCGAAAATTCGTCGCCTGGACACCTGGCGGGTCTTCTGGAACAGCTTATTCAGGAAACCGAAAAGAACAAGGAAGACAAGATCGAAAAAGTCGTAAAGAGGGAAGAGAAAATAACTATAGTTCCTGACCCGAACACTTTTTCGCTAATTGTCTATGCCAGCAGGAAAAATCAGGAATGGATAGAGAATCTAATAAAGAGTCTGGATAAAAGAAGGCCTCAGGTCCTTATTGATGTTACGCTTGTTGAAATCACCCGGACAGATACATTCGAGTACGACCTCAACCTCGTCGCTAACGCAAAGGATGCGGTTATCAGCAATATCGGCATCGACCCGATTCAAAAAATCGACAGCAGCTCCCGGCTTGAAGGAGGCTTCAATCTGCTGTATCAGGAAGGTAATCCGACAGGGCAGACAAAAGCTTTTTATAGTGACGAAAAAGTGCAGGCCTTGTTGACCGCGATTGCCCGGAAAAATTATGGCCGCGTCCTGGCCAAGCCAAAGATTTTGGTCGATGATGGTCAGGAAGGTGAGATTTCCACAACTGATGAGACCACATATTTAAAAGAGTCGATTCAGGTTCCCGATCAGGGAGCGCCGATTACAACGCGTGACTTCGAACCCATTGAGGCAAGCATTCGGCTTCAAATCACCCCGCACATAAGCGAGGGCGATCTGTTGCGACTGGATGTTCATTTGTCACGCGAAGATTTTGGGACGCGGCCTGAGGAAGGTGCCCCACCTGATAAAGCCACCAGCGAAGTTACCACCACAGTTTTTGTGCCGGATAATCACACAGTGATACTTGGCGGTCTGGTGAAACTGAACCAGAGCAAGGGAGGGTCCAGGGTTCCCATACTCGGAGATATTCCGCTGGTTGGCGGATTGTTCAGAAGCGTCGATAACAGTGATATTGAGAAGAAGCTGTACGTATTTCTCAGAGCCAACACCGTCAGGCCTTATGAAGAAGCCAAGTTAGTAGATTTGCAGAAAATATCTGAGGAACATCGAAAGGCGTTCGAGGAATCGGAGGCCGAATTCCAAAAGCATGAAGACTTTCCAGGGATAACACCTGAGCCGATGCGGCCTGAGCGTGTGCTGGAAGAGCAATAAGTGAAATCTCAGGTGCCTACAAAACAAAGTGGTAAATGAAAGATTTACTGATACAAACTGCCAAGTGGACGGGTTTAGTTGACGCTGAATAATTGGCCGAATTTCTGGAGGAAGATAGCGGTCACGAACGACTTAACGGACTTTTATTCGGCTGCCTTTACCTTGACACGGCCTTGAAGTTGTTTGCTAAAGCGCTCGGCTATGCCCGAAGAGAATATCTGAACCGAGTCGCATTTGAAAAGCACAAGAGGAATTTCACAACTACCAGGATGTGCCAGGATTCAAACGTAGAACATCGAACCCGGCAAAAGTACTTGAGGCGTCGTTATATATGTAGGTTTTGCATCTCGGCAATGGAATTTTAATGGGAGACTCGGATGCTCAAAGCAAAAGACATTATGACGAAGAATGTAATTTACGTAAAAAAAGACACTCCAATCTTTCAATGCCTGGAGCTGATGGCAGAGCACAGGATCTCAGGTATCCCTGTGGTCGAAGACGATATGAGTTTGGTGGGCTTTATTTCTGAAAAAGATGTGCTGCATTTGCTCCATGTAAACAAGGACCAGGAAGAAAAAACGGTTAATGATTTTATGACACAACCTGCAATTTATTTTGATGAAAGCGAAAATCTGCTGGATGTTTGTAACTTTTTGGCAAAACACATCTTCAGAAGAGTCCCAATCACATCAAAAGGAAAATTAGTTGGAATTATCAGCCGGGGAGATATCATCGCACATGTCGTAAAGGCGAAAAAGTCGGTAGGCCAGGAATTATCTCTGTAGGAGTCTCACCGGACAATAACTCTTGAAGTTCATAACGCCTTATTAAAAAAAGATTCAATCACCTCAATCCACAAAAGTGCTTTAGTAGCAAATACTTACGCATTTTGACAACAAATACTCAGACGCTCCAAGAATGCCTCCGGCAGGAATCTAAACTTGATATTAGAGTGTCGCGGCTCACCTCACTGGGCGCAGCCTAAGATTGCCCCCTCATTTGATAGGTGTAGCGGCTCTACAGACCGGACGTGAACATGGCAACCATTGTCCATAGACGGATAGAATCGGCTCCTGTTGATATTATTTGCAATCATTGGGCCTCTTTTGTATAATTATGGCTAAATAAAGCTCCCAAATCTTGATGACTAATTTACCGCACTTTTTTTGTGGTTTTGAAGACCTTTTTAAGGAGCAAAACCCAAATGGCGTTGCCAGACACGAGTAAGTACCAATATGATGTCGGTCAGGCGGCTGTGATTTTTGCTGATTACGGTGGTTTTATTCGTGCAGTTATTCATTCCCAGGTTAAGAACGAAGCTCAAGCAGATGATATGTTCCAGGATTTCTTTCTTTCTCTTGTTTGTAAACCTGTACCGCAAAACGTCAAGAATATCAAAGGTTATCTCTATAAAGCGATAACCAATGACATTATTGACTCCGCTCGTCGAGTAGAGAGATACCGGAATTATATGCATAAATATAGGAAACGTCTTGATAGTCCTATCAACAAAAGAACTCCGGAAGACGCCTTTATCTTTGTGGAAGAAACAAATAAGATGTTCGAACTCATCAAGGGGCGGCTACGAAATAACGAATTCCAAGCGATCACCTTGCGATATAAGAACCAGTATAGTATCAAAAATGTGGCAGTAAGAATGGGTGTGAAGTGTAAATCCGTCAGGGAGTATACTTCCAGAGGATTGAAGAAAATCCGCCAGTCGTTAAAACTAAAATGAGGTAATGGTAATGATCGCTCCAAACCATAATTCATTATGTGGAGAGGCTAAGCTGTACTATTATGACTTCCTACATGACGAAAGCCGTGAACTTATTCCAGAGTTTATTGTTAACCATGTGGAGCAGTGTCAATACTGCCAGGAGCGGATAGACCAGCTTAAAGTTGTGTTATCGCGAACCGATGATATCGAAACAGAGCAAGGGCAAGTCAGCGCTGCCATTACGACTATGCTGGAGCTTCATTTCGCATATATTGGCAAGCGCGTAACTTGCAAGACCGTCAGACCTTTTCTTCCTGGCTTGTTAGATCCAGCTTTAGAGATTCGAATACCAACACCGATAACAGCACACTTAGATAATTGCCCACAGTGTGCCGAAGATCTTGAGACAATTCGAGGTCTAAATCTTAATCGTAAACAGCTATGCCGTTTTAGCCAGTTCCTGGCAGAGAAACCCGGTGACGATAGAGTTGGCTGCTCGCAGGCTCGGGCTGCAATGTTAGCCGTTGCCCTAATGGCTTTTCGCGAAACCAATTCAGCGGTCTTGAAGCACCTCTGTACCTGTCCCAACTGCAGAAAAGCCTTATATCAATATCGTGAAAGTGTTCGTGCAGACCTGCTCCATTGCGAAAAGGCTCCGAAGGAATTTCCTTGTAAAGAGGTCTCGGCAACCGACATTTTCGACTATACTCTGCCCTACGGAATTGATCCAATGGCTGACCAGTACGTCAAATTCCGGGAATCCCTTACCTCACACTTGAGTGGTTGCCCCGTTTGTTTAGCCAAAATTCAGGAGCTGCACATCGACATAAACTTCGACACTGTCATCGTTCCATTTATTGCCCCCTCCCCCCGAGTCGTTAGTCAGAGTATCATCTTTCACCTCGACTAGCACATACAGACATTCCCAGTTCCAGAGGGCCCGCCAGGTACCAGAGCAATCTGCAGGCGAACTGGGGGCGATTCCTACTTGACTGGTGCCTATCGTCTGTTCTGTTGAAAAAAACCATACCTCATCGATTCTACCATCGAGCATCGGCATGGACCCCGGGCTGGGGATGACCACATCTTGAGCCGGGACCCCGCTAACCAAACTCAGCACAAAAACAAGAGATAATACAAAAATCAATTTTCTAAACATAATACGTCTCCTTCAAATATAATGATTGATAATAGTTTTAGCTGCATCACATTCAATCCATCCTTGTTCAGGATGATTACCCATGTTTTGCTACCACCTCCTTTCCTTGGAAAGCTAACCACTGACTAAAAGTAAAAAAAGCCACTCTTAGACACAAAGTTACCGCCCGCAACTCTGTGCCTCTATCAATAAAATTTTTGCAAAACGACCTGAAATATAAAAAATTTAATGCCGTTGCTTGAAGACCAGAATATACAGACGTAAGCCTATACGGCATGAGCCTCACTAAATTTCTTTGCACCAAATTACCCACCTCCCGTCAAGGAAAATCTGCGGTTTTGCGCTTGATCATGACCGGGACGAGGAACCAGATTGTACAGGGATTTCCTACTTACACTTCACAAAAACACTCCTGCAAGCTCTAAGTCTCATAATAACATAATTTCTTCTCAATGTCAATAATTTTCGGTAGCTTTGGTACACCATAGAATCCTACTTAACCATAGCAATTTCAGGTTAGATGTTTTATATTAGTAAGGCAGAATTGCCCTGATGTCTTCTTTCGCTGCTGGTTATTTAGAAGCGAGCTCACTATATATCTTCACTCTTACTCGCGTTCAGTCTGCCAGGGCTCCTGATATTCCGGGAGCTCGCCAGCTTTGGGAGTAGCCATCGTGATGGGCATCTGTACAGGTATTTTCTGGGAACTGCGAACGACCCTACCGAGCTTTTCTCTTGTTACCCGAACAGGCTCAGTAATAAGCTCGGGAACGCTGTAGGTCCAAAGGCATGATTCATAATACGTCGGATCCTTCTGAGGCAGCCGTATAGGCTTGTATACCTTTCCGTTTTTATCTACATATGCAATGTATATTCTGGTGAATACACCGCTGCCTCTTTTACTACTGAAAGCTATCCATCGGCTGTTGCTCGACCAGCAATGCCAGCTTTCACTTTCGCTACTGTTGATATCGAGCCGTTCATAGGCAAAGTCGCCTGTTTGTTTTGCTGCTTCGAGGTCCATCATATACAAGTCGCTGCTATGTCTGTAAACGGGGAAGCAGCCGTAATCGCACATGCAGAACAGCAGCCAGCGGCCGTCCGGGCTGATTCGAGGCAAAAGGATACTGAGGCTCGTATCCTCGGCCGAAAGCACGGATTCCAGCGGCCCCCACTGGTCGCGATCGATGTTGTAACTGGCGCGGACAAGGTCGTACTTGATTTGGTCATAATGTTCGGGGACGGCAGTCTGATCCGACCACGTCATTGGTGCGCTGCAGAAGTACAAGTAACGGCCATCAGCGGACCAATTTGGATATGTTTCGAGACGATCTTTTCGAGCAAGATTCGGTGTGGTCTTTACGCTTTCCGATTCGACCAGGTAGTAAGACATTAGAGAATCAAAGTCCATCACATCTCGGACCTCGCTTGCGGCCGAATGAAAGAGCTGCCTGACTTTATTGACAGAAAATGCGGCAACCTGCCCGCTTGGATGCCAGGATGTATATCCAAACTTTGTTCCAATCTTTCGTACTTTGTCACCTTCGACCAGCAAAGCCGAGCTACCGTAAACTGCGCTGCGGATGCCTATGAGCATTTTTTCGGCACGATTTCCGCAAAAAGTATGGCAGTTCACACAACCGTGCTTGAAATATCCATTATTTAATATAATTGATTCATCAAAGCTGCTAAGATTACGCTGATAGATACCCATATCTCTCCAGGTGCCATGGGCCGGATAAATCTTTCGATATATGAGGAACGTATCAATGTCCTCAGGAGCGATCTGGGCGGTGAGGGCTTGAAAGCGGGACCACCCGATATTTTTTCCTTTGGAAGATGATATGCCGACCCTGGATTCGACATAGACATCCATATCGAGTTGCCGGCCTCTGTTTAAATCAAGAAGCTCATGCCAGGCTCGCTCCGGAATCAAAATTACAGGGCTCTTAGTGAATATCTCGATAGGTTTTCCTTTTTCGGAGTATATTCTCACGAAATAGCCTGCCCCTTCCCGCTGTATGACAAAGTTAAGGGGTGCGATGTTTGGCGGGATAATACTACCGGCGTAATCCGGCTGGACTTTTGCAGGCCGGTCGATGGAACTGTATTGAGTAATCGTGACTTTTCTGCTACGACAGGCAGAATGCAACGAAACTGCTATAATTGTGCATACAATGATTGTGTAAACGAGTTTGGTTTTTCTGGTTTTATGTAATTTTGCTTTCATACGTATTTGCGATTTAGTCATTTATTGGGGTCTGAAGGTGGATACATATAATAGAAGAAATAAGTGTTGCGGAACTTCTTTGACAACTCTTTGGAGGCGGCTTGTTTGTCTCCACTATAACCACTTAGAATCCGGGTAAAGTCTTCGATCTGTCGACGCTTTTGAGGACTTGATAGATAACCGCTCAAATGGAGAGGTTTTTGTGTTGCGTACGCATAGATAAGGGCCGCTTCTTCATAATGTGTGGGTAGTTCGCGATAATCGAAATCATGTAAACGCTCGATATTCTGGACAAGTTTGCCTAAATGCTTGTTTAACATATAATATGCCATAAGGTATTCAAACGCCATGCGATTTTGGCTGTTCCTCTCTAGGAGCCATAAAAGAGTTTTCTCCTTGAGAAGGGAGTAAGTGAGGCAATCCTTGTCCAGGTATAAAGAGCGTAGATGTTGAATATACTTGTCCGTGGAGAGGTCTGGATCGGTCTTGAGAAGGTCAAGATAGTGTTTTGCCCAGTCAGCATCGAAAAGAGTCTTGCTGAGCGCGCCGAGATAAATTTTGGCGGAGCCTAAATTGCCCTTTACCATATTTATCAAGGCCAGTCGCTGCAGTATCATGGGGCGGTCTCCGAATCCTTCGAGACATTCAGTCAGGTCATTTTCAGCTATGTTTACAACACCGATGTCTAAAAAAACATCGAAGATTTGCCAGTACATCCATTTATATTTCTCATCAGATAGAAACAGGTAATCCGGATGCTGGGGCCAGGAAAACATATTATAGCCGAGTCGGCCGACATGATATAAAGCTCTATTGACCGCATGGGCGATAAAGGGATTGTAAGGATTATGTTGAGCGGTCGTAAGTAACTCCGGCCACATCTTGTGGTAGGCATAGTAATCAACTTTAAAACGGGTTCTAAGATTTTCATTGCGGGAAAAGAAAACGGTGCTGCCGGCAATAGCAAGCAAAAGCAGCAATTCGACGGCCCATTTGAGTTTTGGTGAGTATCTATACCGGGAAAATATCTTTAACAGTAGATTAGATGATTTATTTCGGTGCTTTTTTTGGGTCCGGTCTTTTACAAAATGAAGTCTTTTCCAGAGTATCTGTAAAAGGCCAAATACAAAAAGTGTCAAAGGTAGGAGTAGATACATTAGATAGACGATTGTCACTTCTCTTTTCCGAGCTTCATAATAAAGGATTTTCCAGGAGAAAGGCAACGAGTTGCAAAAGGCATCAAGAATACTAACGCGGAAGACAAGAAGGCCCACTACGTATGGAATAACAGCAGCGGATAACAAATAAAATAGACTCGTCTTCCAGCGGTACCTGAAAATCAATTCATAAATTGCACAGACAACTGCAAAAAGAAGAAATGCTCCGCCGGCAAGGTAATACAGAATTACAGACAGGGATAAAAAAGTGCTCAAACAGCTTAAAGTCGCAGTCCGCGATAAAGTCATCTTTATGTACAGACATGCAATAAGTAATGTAATCAATAATGCCATTGTAGTGTCAAAGTGATAGGCATACCGGGTGTAGAGAACAAGTAGAAAAATCGGTAAGATAAAACAAATCCAGCGAATTCGCGATAGGTTTGCTGCTTTTAACAGATAACCTGTACATATGCTGAGCAGCCAGGCTTGCACTGTTACAACAAGAGCTCCGGCCCAGGAATAGTAGAAGAACTGAGAAAAGAAAGCTGAGAGGTATTCGAGATGTCCGCCTGGGTATGATAGAAACGGCAGAAAAAAAGTCCAGCCTTTGTAAAAGACCGGGAAATTTGTAATAATACCAGCCCCATGATACATAAGTCGCAGATCCACGTAGAGCCAGAGATACAGATAGAAAAGAGTAAAAAAGAGAAAGCTTTGTAGCAACCGTTCCAAGCCTTGGCTTGAATGTTGCTTTACTATATATTGTGAACAAGATTGCGAAACAGACATCCGCCCTGAAGATTTTGGAAGCGAATTCGACATCACATTCCTATGCTACATAATTTGGGATTTCCCATATACATTTCGCTGAAAAATCCTGTACACTTCAAGTCTATAGTACCAAGATTTCATCTCAATTTCACTGATTTTCCGACAGGTTCAGTATACTACGTCGAAATAAACACAAGAATAGCGACATATTTGCGTGGATACTGGAACTGGCCCCAAAGTTTAACTAAACCTGTAGCTTTCGTAATCAACAGAGCATATCCTTTACAGAATTGCATGATTGACACATTTTCTCATCCGTCTACTTAATCCGATGTTACACTAAAAATTCTTAAGAAATATTTGTATTTCAGCAAAAAATTGACATTTATTCGGACTCGATATAGGTAAAATTGGGATTTGTGGTGTCATTTTGGTGACAAGATGTCACCTGAAAATCAGGGTGTTTTTCAGCTTCTGAAAGAGGTGACTTTTTGAAGAATCCTAGCATTTTTTAATTCGAGGAGATGATGCTAATTTGTACGCTGGAAAGAGGTTTGTCACTGCGTCATACATAACAAGCATAGTTTCATTTTACGGCCAAGAATCTATCCAGTTTAGACTTTACCAGCATTTTGACCATGCCAACTGTGCTTAGTTTTCCGCGTTTCTTCCCGAGTTTTATTAATGTATGATTAAAGTCAATGGGTACTTTCGCTTGTTCAGCTTCTGGCTTACGAGTAAGTGCAAGAGAATTGGTGGGACATGTGCTGACGCATAGTCCACAGCCAATACAACGGTCTGCATTCACTACCACCTTTTTCAATTCCAGCCGCAGAGCTTCCGTTTGACAACGGTCGATGCAAATTCCACATCCCGTACATGCAGAAGGATTAGTAGTTAACATAAAAGGTGTTGAAACAATTGAGGCAGGTTTTGGGTGACGCTTAATGTTTCTAAGTACAGCACAGCAACACCCGCAACAACAGCAGATAAATGCAGCTTCCTTGGAGTTACTTGGCTGCAACACTAGCCCAAACTCATCAGCTTGTTTAAGAATGTCCAATGCCTCTTGCTGGTCAATTAACCTGGACGTACTTCGCCGTAAATAGTAATCAGCAATTTTACCAAACTGCAGGCAGGTTTCCTCAGGTTTGTCACAGCCATCGCCTTTCATTTTTTGCTCCCGCCGGCAAATGCATGGTGCTACTCCAATTTTGTCCTGGGCAAGTACTAGTTCCTCGGCCTGCTCATATGACATTACCTCTCGCGGAACTTCTATGCTTACATTGATGGGAATAGTACGAAGCTGGGGAGTTTTTCCCCAGGTATCCAGATTAAACAATGTGGGCCAGTATTCATCCATGTCCTTAGTAAATTCGGGATCAAGATTATTTACCTGCCACTCCCATAAGCCTACAGCAAATTGAGCAGCCTGATACTTCGGTAAGCCATCCTCAGAATATACACAGAAAATGAGCCCTTTTTCGACCATATTCTCTATACGTTGTTCGGCATCATCACGACTAATTCCGGCACGTTTAGCAATCACCCGTGATTCTTCTGGAATCAGAGTTAGGTGCATAGCTAATTCGGCATCTTTAAATGTGAAAAGCCGCTTAAGGATTCGTAATTCAACACCGCTCTGTGTGGAAGGAAAACCACCCGGTAGATTGTCGAGATGTTGAGCTAATTTCTTATAAATATCCATTGCCATAATCTTTTGTTGCCTAATTTTTATGCCATAGGGATTATCTATGATTATGGGGCATTATATTAGAACCTAAACAACACTAATTCCATATCCAACCTTTGCAAAAAGAGGGTATGTCAGAGAACCTTCACTTTTGATCCCATATTTCAAAGTGTAACCGCTATATTAAATATACACTGTGTATGTCAGATTTGCAACGGAAAAACCGTGTGGATTGTAACAAACGCAAAAAATATACATCACAGATCATAATTCATCAAAATTAACACCTGTGGAGGTATTTTGTTGACAAGATGTCACCTGAAAATCAGGGTTTTTTTAGCTCATGAAAGAGGTGACTTTGAAAGGAATTCTGGTATTTTGGAACCCATGGGAAGGGCAACTTTGTTTGCGGCGTGATGTCTTTTAATACATGTTCTTCGTTTAAATGTCTTGCTGGGCACTTCAAATTGAAAGATAAGAGGCTGTACGTGGGATCCTACATATAGACTTAACTACCTTTTCATTGCACTTCTCCACGGATATATCAATGAGAGATGCTAATACACAATTGATCGACGGTTTTTCCTTGACGAAAAAGTAGATTATGTGATATAAATAATTTTAGTGAATCTTGTGCCTGCATAGTCAGGCAGCTGTGTCTTTGAGTTCATCCAGCAGGTGTAATTCTTTTAGTTTTCCGAATATAGGAGGAGTTATTATGCAAGCCACAGGGTTAGTCATAAACGCAACTATGTGCTTAGCAAAAGGAGATTTTAACATTTTAACAATAAATTCATATCTTACTTATGTGGAAATGAGTGTTTTGATAAGTGGCCAAAGCATAATCCATAGTTATTTCAATTATTTTAAGGAGGATTATCATGTATAGACAATTGATTCCCTCAATGTCTTTTTTCATGGTGCTGATCATGGTAGGTAGTGCCTATGCTGAATTGGTGGGACACTGGAGGTTCGACGGGAATCTGGATGACTCCGTGGGAGGGGCGGATGGGACATTCAGCGGAGGCTCGCCCACATATGTAAAGGGCAGAATAGGGCAGGGGATTGAGTTCGACGGCGTCAGCCAGTTCGTCCATCTGCCTTCGGCGAATCCCTCGGCTTACACGATTGCCTTATGGGTCAGACCAGCGCGTACGGATGCCGCCAGTGTAATTGTACGCACGAGCAGTTCAGGTCAGACTACCCACTGGTCGCACCAGCTACGCATTAATCCTCAGGGTGTGTTTCATCACTACCTGTGGGTTGGTTCCGAGCGCAATGTGGCGGGAACGACACTGGTGGAAGCGGACGAGTGGTATCACGTGGCTATCGCAGCTGCTAACAATGGTCGTATGTATCTATATGTTAATGGCGAAGAGGACGCCGCGCCGATTGACGTCGCTGGCACGCTTTGGGGCGATGGTGATCGTTACTACGTGGGTTCAAACTCAGGACACGGCATGGGGTGGTTCCAGGGAGTTGTCGACGACGTTCAGATCTACGATAGTATATTGACGGCCGAGGAAATCGGCAGGATTGCGGCATCGAGCGGAGGATTCCCTCTGGCCTTTAAGCCAACTCCCAAGGATGGTATCTTGCATGAGGATACATGGGTGAGCCTTAGCTGGGGGGCGGGTGATTTTGCGGTCTCACACGATGTCTATTTGGGCGACAATTTTGACGATGTGAATGGCGGCATGCACGAGAGCGAAACTTTCCGTGGCAACCAAACGTCAACGTTTTATGTGGCTGGCTTCCCCGGTTTTACCTACCCTGATGGCCTTGTTCCTGGAACGACCTACTACTGGAGAATTGACGAGGTCAATGATGCCGAGCCAAATAGTCCCTGGAAAGGTGATATCTGGAGCTTTAGCATTCCTCCAAAGACAGCATACAATCTCAAGCCGGCTGATAGTGCCGAGCTTGTAGCTACGGATGTGAGGCTTAGCTGGACAGCAGGTTTCGGTGCGAAGTTGCACACCGTATATTTCGGTGGTAATTTTGGCGATGTGAACAACGCAACTGGAGGTCTTCCTCAAGGAGCTACAACCTATACTCCCGGCACACTTAAAATGGCTAAGACTTACTACTGGCGGGTCGATGAGTTCGATGCCATCGCCACATATAAAGGCAATGTCTGGAGCTTTACCACTCAGGGCGCTGTCGTGAACCTTAAACCCTCTAATGGCGCTGTTGATGTAAAGCAGACACAGATTATTACCTGGTCACCGAGTGTCTTTGCTGCTTCGCATGAGGTCTATTTCGGAACAGATAAAGATGCCGTGAAGAATGCCGACACTGGCTCGCCGGAGTACAAAGGCAGCCGAAACCTTGGCGATGAAAGCTATGACCCCGGAATGCTCCTGTGGGATACTACCTACTATTGGCGTGTTGACGAGGTCAATGCCACCGATCCAGACAGTCCATGGATAGGCCCTCTCTGGAGCTTTACGACAGCTAACTTCCTTGTAGTCGATGATTTTGAGGACTACGATGTTGGCAACAATGAGATATGGTGGACCTGGATAGATGGGCTTGGCTATGCCTCACATCCTACTTTACCGGCCCATCCTGGTAACGGAACCGGTTCTATGGTTGGTGATGAAACCACAGGTTCTTATATGGAAGAGACTATCGTCCACGGAGGCAGCAAGTCGATGCCAGTATTCTACGACAATAGCGTCTTAAAGTATTCAGAAGTGGAGAAGACGTTGACTTATCCGCGTGATTGGACTGAAAATGGTGTCAACACGCTGACGATTTGGTTCAGAGGCGATTCAGCTAATACCGCTGAGACGTTATATGTTGCTGTTAATGGCAGTGCGGTCGTCAACCACGATAATCCTGATGCAGCACAGATAAATAGGTGGGCAGAATGGAATATTGACCTTCAGGCATTTGCAGACCACGGTGTGAATCTATCCAATGTCAATATGCTTGCCCTTGGATTAGGCAACAAGAAAAATCCGGTAGCTGGTGGTTCAGGTACGATGTTCTTTGATGATATTCGTCTGTATCGACCGGCACCTTAAACCGATACCGGCAGTCAAGATTGCATAGTTTATATTGAAGATGTGTGTTAACTCGGGGCTTATACTGATTGATTCGGTACAGGCCCCGTTTGTTTATCCCCCAAAAGAATCACATGATTGATACATTTCATCTCATCCGGCTACTTAATCCGATGTTACACTAAAAATTCTTAAGAAATATTTGCATTTCCGCAAAAAATTGACATTTTTTAGTACCCGATATACGAAAAATTAACATTTGTGGAGTCATTTTGGATACAAGATATCACCTGAAAATCAGGGTGTTTTTAAGCTCCTGAAAGAGGTGACTTTTTGAGGAATTCTGGCATTTTTTTACGGCTCTTCACAACCATATCAAGAGGATATGATAATGCGTAGTCAAAGGATTTTCCTTGACGGGAAAGTAGACAATCTGGTATAGATAATATTAGTGAAGCTTGTGTTCGTGCAGTCGGGCATCTGTGGCTTTGAGGTCATCCAGCAGGTCCAATTCTTTTAGTTTTCTAAAGGAAGGAGTAGTTATTACGTGGGGCATGGGTTTGCAACAAGACTCTGTGCTTCACAGTTGTATTTTTTGTATTTTGATTAATGACCTTTGTTTAACTTTTGAATGGATACCAATATGAACAAACTAAGAGGATTTACCTTAATAGAACTACTGGTCGTTATTGCCATTATTGCGCTGCTCATGGGCATTCTCATGCCGGCCTTGCAACGGGTGAGGAAAATGGCCCGTGGTATTGCGTGTGTGAGTAATCTGCGCAGTCTCATGATTGCGTGGCGCGTGTACGCCGACAGCAACGACGACAAACTCGTGGGCTGCCAGGATGGTATGCCAGGTCGGCCGAATTGGATTTCTGGCTGGATGAACTTCTCGTCAGACCCGGTGAACTGGGACCTTCAGAATGATCTGATGAAGAGTCCACTTTGGTCCTATGCAGGGAAGAACCCGAAAGTTTTCAAGTGCCCCGCGGATATGGCCAAAGTGACGGACAACCAGGGGCGATGGGTGCCGCGTGTTCGCAGTAACTCGATGAGTCAGGTATTCGGCTATGGCGAGTGGTTGAACTCGAGTCCCTCCAACCGACAACAGAACGTTTGGCGCACTTACAGTAAGTTCACCAGCATCGTAAGTCCGGCCAGAACCTGGGTGTTTGTGGACGAGCACCCGGACAGCATTAACGACGCTGCCTTTGCCAATGCCTGTACGGATGCGTCAAACCCGGATGCCGCGAGGATCATCGACTTTCCGGCCAGTTACCACGGTGATTCTTGCGGATTTTCCTTTGCGGACGGGCACTCCGTCATCCATAAATGGGTTGGCTCCAAGATAAAGGATGCTCCCATATATTATGGCGCTAGAAGCCTTCAGCTTAACGTCCCCGCAGAAGACTCTTGGGTAGATGTCAAGTGGATGGCCGAAAACACCACGGTTAAGGTTAAGAGGTGACCCTAAGGCCCTCTAACAGAACCGTCGCGTTGGCCCAAGCTCGAGCGAAGTGACCAGCCGCAAAGCGGCCGAAACAGGTGATGTGAGTTAATACATTTCTTCTCGCCGTCTACTAATCAACTACGAGTTTTTGTGTCGCAAAGCCGACGCAAATGCTCTATTGGACCGAACCGCTGAAGCGTTATTTGGAATTTTAATAGACATTCTGGAGTCAAACTGTCACCTGAAAATCAGGGTGTTTTTTAGCTTTTGGAAGAGGTAGGTTTTCGAGGAATTTTGATATTTTATAGCTAACGAAAATGGGGACATTTTGGGGGCATCTGTACGCGGCTCGGTGCGATCTGGCTGGCTGGTGGGGCTGGTCCAGAAGACTTTGGCAGACAGCAATATACCTCATCTCAATTCGTCATGTCGATAGTCCACACCTTCCAAACCATGCACATCAAAGTCAGCAAGGAAAGCGTTGGTGCAAATCGCATAATTATAGCTCTATGACTCTCCTGCAGGGATTGTGCTGCTGAAACTACTGGTACTCATGGTAGGCGACACAATTCAGCTCCTGCACCAGGACCATTATTTTTTTGCCGCTGCCGGGCGGAGCTTGATGTTGCGATACTCGATGGCTCCGCCGTAGTCCTGCAGGCCGATGTACCCCTTGGGGGCGCGGCCCCAGTTTCCCTGTCCGTAGGCAGTCAGAAAGAACTTGCTGGTCTTAACGTGCGCCAGCCAGCGTTTGCTGTCGATGTCATACTGCAGCAATTTTTCTCCGTTGAGCCAGTGCTCCACATGCTTACCCTGGGCCACAATCCGCGTTTGGTTCCACTGCCCGAGTGGCCGCGTGAAATCCTTGGCGGGGGCAAACACCGCGTAGCAGGCTCCTGCGGAAGCTAGACGGTTCAGGCCGTCCAGGTGTCCGGCGTTGTCCAGGATTTGAAACTCAGGGCCGGATTCCCAGACGTTCTTGTGCTCCTCGGTCGCACGATAGATCACGCCACTGTTGCCCCCTTTAGTCATCTTCCATTCCAGGAGCAGTTCAAAGTCGTCGAATTGATCGATGGTGATGATATCGCCCCTGGACTCACCATTCTGAGGACGCGATAGCAGCGAACCATTCTCCACTTTCCAACTGGCGGGCATCGTCTGAGACCTGTACCCGCGCCAGCCTGCTGTCGTCCGGCCGTCAAACAGCAGTCGCCAGCCAGCATTCTTTTCTTCATCGCTCAGCGTGTTCGCCTCCTCTGCATACGCCACGTCCGCCAGACCAGACAACATCAAGACCAACAGGCCGATAAGAGTTTTCAGATTCATGGTATCTCTCCAGTAAATGCATTCATCTGAGCGTCACAAACCTTAGAAATAATGTACCGACAATCCATTACTGACAGAAAATTTGATTTTCAACAGCTCACTATCCGAATATTATGTGGCATGCCAGTAACTCCTTCTTGATACAGCAAATAATATTAATTTAAACAATTATACAAAAAATGAGAAAAAAGTGCTTGTATTCATTGGCAAGAGTTGATATTTTTCCCGAACTCACGTCATGGATGCCGCTTAGTAAACCTCAGGGAGGATTTTTTTGGCTAACAAGTGGAGGCCAAAATAGAGCTTAGATGGAGTCTACAGTAACCTGTGAAATCTGTATGAGCCGAAAAAAGGCTTTGAGGTAGCATATAAAGTTTTCGTGCTGGATTAAGGAAGAGGGTGAAAACTGCATGCAAAATCCTATAACTTCTATTCTTAATGGCTCGGTTGGAAAAAAGCTTAATCGAAAAGCACTGAAAAAGAATGATAAAGCGCCGCTGTTTACTCTGCCCAATATCGATGGCGAATGTGTCCAGCTTGAAAAACTCTTATCTGAGGGTAAAAGCATATTAGTTTTTTATGGTTTGAGCTGGTATCGCTATTCTCATTTTGAATCGCTGGCCTGGCAGGAGGCTTTCGAGCATATAAGTAACTTAAATACAAAGGTTTTAGCAATTTATCCCGAGGCACCGGACTCTGCTACTATCTCTAAATGGAAAGCTTTTCAAGGAACTGAAATCTTATGTGATGCAGGTAATAAAGAAGCCAATCAGTTTGGATTGGTTACCAAAGTGTCTCCAACCAAAGCCAGAAAACTCTCTGAAACCTTTGCCGTCGATATCATATCATTAACAGCTGAGCAAAAAATGGAGTTGACTATACCTGCAACTTACGTATTGGATAGGGATAGAACTATCTTGCATGTATCCTTTAATACCAGTGGACACAATTCCGATAGCGTAAATGAAATGCTTGATTATCTGATATAAGTTATAAACTGATAAAACTTTTATGGAATGACCATTGTCAAGCCATCGTTAATCTGCTTATGTCATGGCAAGACCTGCTCGGGCGTAGTGTCAAACTGCAATGTGTTTTGGGTGTACACTCCTGTGTTTAAAAACTTTACCATACTTTCAGCGTGAGTTTCCCCTCTCCCGGATTCTCGAAGGGGCCTGTGGAAGGATTCGCTTCGCTCCGTTTTTTACCGAAATAATCAGTATTGATTTTCAAGGGCGTACCGTCAGGATTCTCATATGCTGCGTTTGGTATTTTGGCCCGCCCTAAAAGCGTTGTTGTCACCAATGGGTTATCTAAAGCATGCCAAGAATCATCCAGCGTAATGTGGAGAAGTACACTGTTGCCTTCTTCAACAACCTTGACCTCCGGATTAAACTCCGCTTTCTCAAGGCAGTTTTTTTCTTTAAGGTAGGGTTTGGCACCATTATAGTAAACATTGCCTTCTATCTGTACGGGCAATGTCGCCTTGTCATATCCGTCCAAACCGCCCGGCTGGATAACCAGATTGTTGTAGAACCGATTATCGCCGCCCTGGATGTTCCGTAAGCCTGCCACCTCTGTGCAATGCGCCTTGTGGAACGGGGTCGAGCGTCGCAACTCAGGCCGAAGCTCGATGCGACCCGCGAATAGATTGTGCACGTATGCCCCGCCTTGCGACATGTCAAAAAGCGAACGGCCCGAAAGAAAGAGATTGTTGTCGATTAGGAACGGCCCGTGGTTAACCTCCATAAAAAGATCTTCTGAAGTGTTGTTATCGTGTAAAAGGTTCCTGGTCACACGCGCGCCCTGCGCCATCCAGTCCAACCAGATACCCCGGCACGTGCGGTAGATGTGATTCTGGCTGATCTGGGTGTCAATCGCGGCGTGAATCTTGATACCGGCCATCTCGGCCCCCGAAAACAGTTGCCGGATATGAATGTCATGAATTACATTGCCTGTGATGGTGCTGAACACCGTCCCCATGCTTCCGACGATGCCCGCTTGCTCACAATGCGAGATATGGTTGTTCCGTACCACATGGTGACCGATGTTTTCCTTCGACCAGCCGTTTTCCAGGGCGCGCTCGATGGTTTTGACGTAGCCCTCGGCAGTATTCTGCGAAGTATTGTCCCATTGATCGCCGTATTTGCCGAGCGTGACCCCCACGCATGTCGAATAGTGGATATTGTTGTTCTCAATGATCCATCCCTTGCTCCAGTGGGTGCCGATCAAACCGATCTGCTCCGCCGTGGGTGGCGCCCAAGGCGTTGCCGCATGCATTATTGTGAAGCCACGCACGGTGATGAAATTGACACCCGGCTTCTTGGGGTAGAACACCGTTTGGCGGACGTTGATCTCCACCTTGGCCTCGTTGGGATTGACGTTCCCGAACTGCGCCCAGATCGTGGTGTTCGTCTCATCCACCTGTCCGAACCAAAACGTGGTGGTTCCGATGGGTTTCAGCACATTATCCAGATTAGCTGCTTCAGTGAGCCAGTGGCCATTCAGATAAACTGCCCCCGTGTGGTGATTCCGTCCCTTGGGATTGAACCAGTCGCCGTGAATCAAGTCACTGTAAGGGTTGAAATCCCCGAAAAAGCTATTAGGGATGGCGACCTTCCAGGTATCGTTTTGTACCTTCCGCCAGCCCTTAATGACTTCGGAGCCCTTAATGACGACTTTCTCGCCAGGGGCGACGTGGTAAACGATGCGCTTCTGATCGGACTCGCCGCCACGCAGTGGGTTGATGCGTTCACGATAGGTTCCCTCATGCACTGTTATGACATCGCCAGACTGTGCTACCTCCGCTGCTTTGGAAATTGTTTTAAAAGGGGCTTTGGTTGTCCCTTTGTTTGTATCATAACCTTTAATCGAAACATGATACTCCCGCGCTTGTATGGCCCCTGATAATAAAAGCAGCATGCAAAGTATAAGTGATATCCGTTTGTTGTTATTTTGAATAATCATAGTTATACCTCCTTATGAATAGTGTACCAAAAACCTTAGCTGTGCTATTCCTGCTAGCTGAAAAAACTCGCTCTTCCCGTCGCTCCTACGGTTCGAGGATCTTGACATATTTCTGATCTGCCCTTATTTCATGGTACAACCTTTATGAGAGTATAGCTACGCCGAACGCTACATCAAGTTCTTCTAGTGAGGTCGACATTGCTCTTTACCTCCACTTAAACAACCAAGGATTACGGCGACGTTGACCATAGAAAAAGCTATCTCCATCTGTTACCCTAATCTTGATTAGCTTAGATGCTCTCACGTGTTCTTCGAATCAGACAATAAAACATATATAGTAGTCAGATGACAGGCAGAGGCAAGAAGAATTTGAAAGATTTATATTTTTTTGCACCTAAACGTCCAATTGAACACTAAATACCAAAGACATAGAAAGATGTCTCGCGACATGCTCGTTGCTAAGGTCGGAACTGTGATTTTGAGCTGAAAAGTGAGTCTGAATTTTATCTCCAGGGGTTCATATCGGGGGCGCGTTTCGAACATACGACCTCTGGGTTATGGCCCCGACTAAGGCCCAAATCATAATTTTTTGTCAAGCAAGAACTTAATTATAAGTCATTGCAGCGCAAAGACAAACCTTAAATCTGCATGTTGTGCATATTCCGTTGACATTCGCGAAATATACTACAATTTATCTACACGCTCATTAAGCCATTCCATCGCGCCCTCTGTCTCCTCCCATACATCTGCCAGACGCTCAGCGCAAATGACTGCTTCTTCTTCAGAGCCAGGGCTATAACTTGAAGGCAGGAACTCCGGCATTTCCTCGTACCCCAACAGGTACTTTGGAACATACCGGTTGACACCTATGGCCTTCTTCAGATGGTTGCGGGCAGTGGCTGTATTGCCTTTCTGGCGGAACGTAAGAAGGGCTCTGGTATAGCACCAAATCGCGAGGACTTCGTCGTTTTTGTATTGTTTCAGAAGCTCAGCAGCTTCATTATCAGCATTCATTTTTAACAGACATAGTAGCAGGATGTCTCGTACGCTCTGATTATCGTTTGGATTCAAGCGCAACAGCTCACAACAATGTCCTACTGCCTCATCGAGATTACCCAGTTCTTCTAAACACCGCGCTAAGCCCCTAACGAGAAGGAAAGGTAGGGAGCAGAGTATTTCTTAAAGAAGGGCAGAAGGTCGAGTACGAGATTGGGGAAGGTATAAAAGGTGGTCCCTTTGCAACTAACGTGCGTCCCTTCTGAAGTTGTATTCGGCATTACCCAAATACGGAAGGAACAACCCGTCATTGCCGCCGTGCGGCAATGCCGGGTCAAATCCCTTGCTGGGGTCCGGCATTGCTGCTTCGCCGCAATGACGGACCACGCAAGCTGAGGAGCATCCAGCAAAAGCTGGTTTGGGCTGTTTGGTCTGGTTACCCTTTTGCAGAATTACGGAGGAAATGGGATTGCAACAACAGTACCTTGCTGCTACGATGGCTCTTGAGTTGCCCGTGGAGAACGACACAGGCGGCTGGCCCGCCAATCAGCGTGGCGGGCTGGCTTTTACAAGTGCTGTTAAAAAAGAGGAACAAATCATGACACAAAATCCTAAACTGGTGGGCCTGCTCGCTACACTACTAATCTGGATTTCACCAGTTTCGACGTGCCTGCTCCGGGCCGGTGAACCCCGCCCCGCCGATAGGCGTCCGGCAATTCTGCCGGACTGCGGCAGGGGCGAGGGTGAACCTTTCGACTATTTTCAAAACTCGTGGACCGTCATAGGGCTCAAAGATTATGCGCATGGGACGCGAATTACTCCAGACAACCAACTTATTATCCATGATAGCAACGGAAAACCTTCAAGAGTCTTGATACGGTTTGGGCGAGAACTGGCTCCTCTAACCCGCTCCGTCTGGCGCCGGACAGGCCAGCAGGTGAAGATACTAATGGACGGGTGGCTGCCGGTTGTTTCAATCACAGCCGAAGATGGCCAAGTAATGTATGAGTTTACACTGTGGGTGACACCACTACCCTCCGTGAGAGATTGGCAAAAGGCATTCGACTGGCCTATCGAAAGTGAGAACTTCCTGAACTGGATATTAGTTAAGGTTGCCAATACAGGTAAGACAGCGGCGGATGCAAAGCTGAAGGTCGAACGGAGTGAACCTTCCGTTACAACATATAAGGTTTTCGCTCGGTCTCTGGCTTCAGGTGAAAACGCCGAGACCATAATATCAGTACCATTCTACCCTCTCAAAAAAGAATTGGACTTTGCGATGGAAGATGCGAAGCTCTGGCTGGACCGGACAGTCCAATACTGGCGAGGCTTTATGGAAAGAGCCACGCAAATTAAAGTTCCGTGTGACAAAGCGACACAGGCTCTTCTGGCTTCACACGTGTACCAGTTGATAGCTAACGACCGCGGCGAAGTACATCCTGGGGAAGGGTTCTATGACGAATTCTACATTCGTGATGGGGCATACCAAGTAATGCAGCTTGAAGAAGCCGGTCTGATAGATGTTGCGCAAAGAGCTATGGAAAGCTTTCTGAGCCATCAAAGACCCGATGGACGCTTCGAGTCACAGAAGAACCAGCTCGATGCCAATGGACAAGCTTGCTGGGCCCTCTGGCAGTTCTACAAAATCACCGGTGATAAACAGTGGCTCACGAAAGCATACCCTCAGATGCGACGAGCAGCGGGCTGGATGCTGAGGGCTCGCCGCCAAGTGTCTGCGGATTCAGCCTTTTCTGGCTTGCTTCCAAATGCCCCTGCAGATGGTGAGTATCTGTGGGATGGAGAGCATCATATTGTCGGTTACGACTTTTGGAACTTGCGAGCGCTATTATGTACTGCTGATGCAGCACGCACTTTAGGCAAACCTGACGAGGCCAAGGAGTTACTCCAGGAAGCTAAGCTTTATCGCGGAGCCATAGATGCGGTCTGGAAACAAACCGGGCTCGAACATTTCCCGCCGAGCTGGGAAAAGGCAGGCACCCACTGGGGCAACACTGAGACCCTATGGCCCACCGAGCTTTTTGACCAGCACGACCGGCGTGTCACTGCATTGATTGATGAGGTGCGTCAGAACTACAATGGTGGCTTCATCGAAGGGACCATTCAGTGGCTTGGCCATGCAAATGCCATCCACCCCTATATGTCTTCTTACACCACTATGGCTTCCCTCGTAAGAGGAGAGCATGAGAAGGTAGTCGAAGACTTCTATTGGTATCTTTTGCACTCTACTGCGACACATGCGTTTCCTGAAGGTGTTTACGTCGAGCGTCGCACTGCGTGGAATGACACCATCCCTCATGCTTTGGGAGCTTCCAATTATGCCATCATGCTTAGGCACATGCTCATCCATGAGCGCAACGATGAATTGCATCTATTGATGGCTGTACCCGACTGGTGGCTGGCCGAAGGCAATGAAATTCGCGTCGAGCGTGCACCTACGCACTTTGGACCGATGAGTCTAAAAGTGACTGGCACCAAAAAAGGCATACAGGTAGAATTAAATCCACCCCGCCGACAACCGCCTAAGCGAATGTTTCTTTATCTGCCTAAGTCGCGACGACCGATTAAACTGCCAAAAGGTATTGAAGTGGTCTTTAGACCGGTTCAGAAGAAACGCTGGGACTTCTCAGCCGTTGTAAAGCTGTACCGTCAGTATGCTGTGCCTATAATTGACTGAATCTTGAGATTATTTATGGAAGCAATTTCAAAAAAACGAGGAAAATTAATGACTCAAAGGCGTTTGTTCTCCGAAAGTCCGGCAGAATTGCCGGACGCCTTTCGGCGGAGTCCCAAAGACAACAGCAAGGTACTCGCGCATCTGGTTTTTTTATGGCTGTTCCTGCAGATAGATGTGCCCTCGGCGGCCTCGGTGAATTTCTACGTCTGCGTATCAGGGAAGGACCAATGGTCCGGCCGTAGCATTTCACCAAATGAGGAGCTGAGCGATGGGCCATTTGCGACACTGCAAAGAGCAAGAAACGCCATTCGGCAGCTCAAAACGTCAGAGGGCTTACCGGAGGACGGAGTTACAGTGTGGATTGCGGAGGGGACCTACTGCCTGGAACAGGGTCTTAAACTGACAGCGGAGGATTCAGGCGACATTGTCAGACCAATCATCTACCGGGCAAGGCCGGATGAGCAAGTGCGAATTACGGGAGGACGAACCGTGACCGGCTGGCAGAAGATTAGCGACCCGGCTGTTCTGGATAGATTACAGCCGACCGCTCGAGTAAACGTTGTTCAGGCAGATTTGAAAGCTCAGGGGATTACTGACTTTGGCAGATTGAGGTCAAGAGGTTTTGCCCGCTCCACATCACCGGCGGCTCTGGAGGTTTTCTTCCAAGACGACCCAATGACTTTGGCACGATGGCCTAACGAAGGCTTCCTTCAAATTGTTGGCTATCCTGAACCGGTTGGTGACAACCACGGCGGGACAATGGGTAAACTCGACGCTGGCTTTAACTACGAAGCAGACCGTCCGGACAAATGGGCCGATACCAATGATATTTGGGTCCACGGATATTGGGCCTATGATTGGGCCAACTCCTATGAGCACATCGCGACCATCGACACAAAGAAACGGCTAATCAAAACGAGCCCACCGTATGGCAACTATGGTTTTCGGGCAGGTGGGCATGGCGGGCGATTTTACTTCCTGAACATCTTAGAGGAGGTGGACAAACCGGGGGAATGGTACCTCGACCGGAATACTGGAATCCTGTACTTCTGGCCGTCAACCTTGTCGGAGCAGAGCACCTTTGTGGTTTCTTTATTGGAAACTCCGCTGATACATATAGCTGGAGCCTCCTATATCGAAATTCGAGGATTGACCATCGAATGCGGGCGAGCTGATGGGGTCCGAATTGAGGACGGAACGAATAATCGCATAGAAGAGTGCATCATCCGCAATCTTGGTAACTATGGCGTTGTGGTAAACGGTGGAACCAATCACGGCGTAGCAGACTGCGTCATATACGGAACCGGCGACGGCGGCATCTCACTCAGTGGAGGTGACCGCAAGAAGTTGGCATCTTCGGGCCACTATGCACGCAACAACTACATCCATCATATCGCTCGATGGTCGCGCTGCTATGCCCCGGCCATCTCAATGACGGGCGTGGGGATACAGGCTGCAAACAATCTGATTCATAACCATCCACACTGCGCGATTTTGTTCTGGGGAAACGAACATATTATTGAGCTAAATGAAATCCATCGTGTCTGCCTTGAGACCGGTGATGTGGGCGCTATCTACACAGGCAGGGACTATACTTTCAGGGGAAACATCATCCGCCACAACTTTATTCATCATACCGGTGGGGTTGGAATGGGCTCTATGGGTATCTATATGGATGATTGTGTCAGCGGAACACAAATCTACGGGAATATACTTTGGAGCCTTCACCGCGCGGTGTTCCTTGGGGGCGGGCGCGACTTCAAGATTGAGAATAACATATTCGTTGATTGCGACCCGGCAATTGAACTTGATGGTCGTGGCCTGAGTGAGTCACCGGTCTGGCACAACATGGTATATGGTACTATGAAACAGCGGCTGGAAGACATGAAATGGCGTGAACCACCTTTTAGCACCCGCTATCAAGAACTTGCGGACCTCGAACCATATTATGCCAGTAATGACGGGGTACCACCGGGCAACATTGTAGTGACATACAACATTTGTGTAAGGAGCCAGTTGCTCAAGACAACCTGGGGAGCCAATGAGGCAATGGTTGAATCTCGAAATAACCTTATCGGGACCGACCTTTTTGTCGCCGACCCCGCGGGTGGCGACTTCCGCCTCAAGGAAGACTCCCAAGTATATGAGCACGGTTTCAAGCGGATACCTTTCGACAGAATTGGCCGCAGAAAGGCAGAATGAACGCAATACGAAAAGAAATAGAGGGTATCATCAGGTTCCCGCCTTGCGGGGTCCCTACACCAACTAACTGCTGCGAGGCTCTGGCTTATGGAACGACCGTCAGCCATTCAGGGCTACGATTTCGGTTCTTCCAACAAATCAAGAACCTGCAATAGCGGGTTGGTTTTGGGTTCCCGCAAGGCGGGGTCCCTCCGTGGGTGTTACCAGAACCACGAATTTGGTTTGCATTTTGCCTTGACGGATGGTTAAATTAAGTGAGGTGAAAGATAAAGGACGGGTTTATTTCAGGGAGATGTTCAAATGAGCACGCAAGCCCATATCAAAGAGCCCCAAGCAGTCCACAGGATGGCTAACGCCATTGCTTCCACAAAGAAAAGTGACACCGAATTAGTTTCGCGCAGAACCTTTATCCAAGGCCTGAGCGCAATTGGCGTAGGGTCAGTCGTCTTTTCTGGTGGTCTGCCCAAGCAGGCAAGAGCCAAGTCTTCTCAAACGTATGTCGATGATCTTTCGACCGGGCAGCTTATCGCTATGTACAGCGATATGTTGAAGATACGTCTGTGGGAGACGAAGATTAAAGACCTCGGACTCAAAGGTGGTTTTCGTGGTGTAGCTCATTTATATGTAGGAGAGGAGGCTATTGCTGTCGGTGTCTGCAGCGCCCTACAAAAAGATGACTACATCGCAAGCACCCATCGGGGGCATGGCCACCTTATTGCCAAGGGGGGCGATATGAACCTAATGCTGGCTGAAATCACTCACAAGGCCACGGGATATTGCAAAGGTTACGGTGGTTCATTGCACATCACGGATATGAGTTTGGGTATCCTGGGTATGAACGGCATTGTGGGCGCTTCACACCTGCTTGGGGCAGGGGCCGCTTACGGGGTTAAGGTCAAGGGAACTGACCAGGTGGTTGTGAGCTTCGGTGGGGACGGTTCCATCCAGGGGAGCTTTTTTACCAGTGCCGCAAATAGTGCAGCCACCTATAAGCTGCCCTGGATTTGTGTCATCGAGAATAACCAGTACCAGATTTGGGTGCGCTGCTCCGACGTATATGCCATTAGGGACCTGGCCCGAAGAGCGGATGGTTATGGCATTGAGGGGCGTGTTGTGGACGGTAATGACGTTTTAGCAGTATATGATGTAGCCAGGTATGCCGTAGAAAAAGCCCGTGCCGGAGGCGGGCCCACTGTCATTGAGTGTAAAACCTATAGATGGTATGACCACTATGGTTTTGGTGGTTCCAAAATCGGTTTAGACGGCGCCTTTGGCCTTGGCTACCGCTCCGATAGGGAATTAAGGGAATGGATGGCCAGTGACCCTATACCACGATTCAGACGCTTCCTGGTAAGCGAGAAGGTCATTACGGAAGAGAAGGCTGAAGAGATTTTGGAAGAGGTCAAACAAGCGGTGGAGGAGGCTGTGCGATTTGCCGAGGCACAGCCCATTCCAAAGCCAGAGCAGGGTTTGTTGAATGTTTTCGCCGAGGGAGCTGTCTCTCTGCACAGGAGTTAAAAAAGGAGGCAAGGACTATGCCAAAGAGTATGACATATGCGATTCTCGAAGCTATCCAAGGTGAAATGCAAAGGGATAAGTTATTGACCGTTTTATACGAGTATCAGCGACCGGCGGCAAGCTGGGAAGGCCGAAGGATAGACCTGGAGGCGGAGTTTGGACACTGGCGAGCACGCTTCAGCGCCATCGATGAGAATTGGATTGTCGGCGGTGCTATGGGGATGTCCATGATTGGTGTTCGAGCAATTGCACATATACCAAGCATGACCACCCTTATCCCCTATGAGCTGATGTTTAACCACGCCGGCAAGCTTCGACATATGACCGGCGGACAGGCAGCGTTTCCGATGGTGCTCTGGGCGGATATGCAAGGAAGGTCGCCGTTTCAAGCCGGACAGCATGCCGATGCGGGACTGGAATCCTGTTACGCGCGGCTGGCAGGGCTAAAAGTGGTGATTCCTTCAAATCCGTACGATGCCAAAGGCTTGATGACATCGGCTATTAGGGATGTTGACCCGGTCGTGTTCTGCCAGTATCCGATGCCTGCATCCGGGCCAGAAGTCCCGGACGATTCTTATACAGTTCCGATAGGCCAGGCTGCCGTTCGTACACAGGGCAAAGACATTACCATCGTCGGTTACGCGCCGCAAACGGTGGAGATAGCCAAGGCGGTTGAACAGCTCAAGCAGCGTGGAATCAGTGCAGAATTCATCGACCCTCGAACGCTTGCACCTCTGGAGCAGGTTACAGAGACAATTATCGCATCGGTCAAGAAGACCGGCAGGTTATTGACCTCTGACGATGGCAGCTACAGTTTCTGCAATTGTGCGGAGATTATTGCCAGAGTTGCTGAGGCGGTGCCGGGTGCCATGTTCAAGAGACTGGCTTTTCCGGATGCCCCGCCACCCGGTGCACCGGAAATGATAAACTACATGAGGGTGAATGCAACGGATATTGTGGCCGCTGCCGAAAAGATGGTACGCGGGCAGGGGAGCTTTTCACAGGCGTAAATTTGCATCCATCTTTTGCCAGTGCCTTGAAGACAAACTTGGTCAGATGAGCAAAGCCTATGAAGGAAAACGTAAGACAATCTGAATGTGGCCTGCGATGCAAGTACTGCGGGTACGATACACGTGAAGATGTCATCAAAGCAGCCTTCTGGATGGGCGATGGATTGATTGTGATAGAGGATGTTCTTGCGCGGGTCTGTGAGGGATGCGGGGAGCAGTTTTTGGACGAAGAAACCACACAAAGGATTCAGGGGTTATTAAAGAATCCGGCAATGGAACCTCGGCAGCAGATTCGGGTGTCTGTCTATGACCTGTCACGACTTGAATCTATGGCGAAACATCGCCGAGGGCCCCCGCAAGGCGGGAACCCAGCGCAGTCAATCAGAAACAGTGACCCTGAGATAAGTCCCAAGTGCAAGTACTGTGAGTCGGAGACTGTCGAGGAACTGGTTAAATCGGTTTTCTGGGTGAATGAACAACTGATTGCTATCGAGAACATTCGAGCGCGGGTATGCCAGCGGTGCAACGTACAATTCTACGACGATGAAACTGCCGAAACAATCGCCACACTCGAAAAAGTCAGGGCTGTTCCTGACGCAGTCCCGAAAGGGACGCCTATCGGCGCAAGACGTGATGCGACGGTCTCAGTCTTCTCTCTTTCAGATTAAGAGAATGCTGTGGACAGTAGATTTCACCAAAATGCGAGCGACCGATTAGTGAAAGATAGCGGAATCAGCTAAGTGTGTCGTATTAATATAATGAGTTGTAACATAGAAAGGCGGGATTGATATGGCAACGTTTTTTATGTTTGGAAAATACTCATCCGAAGCATTAAAGAAGATGAGTGCCGAAAGGACAGACAAGGCTGTCAGCCTAATCAAGAAGTTTGGTGGTGAAGTAAATTCGATGTACGCACTGCTTGGAGAACAGGATTTGGTACTTATTGTTGACTTCCCTGGAGTGGAAGAGGCAATGAAGGCTTCTGTGGCTCTGGCTAAAATGACCAGTGTCTCATTCACCTCATTGCCTGCTGTGCCCGTAAAAGACTTCGACAAGATGATAGCTGATATCTAACGCTGGCAAATTTCTACAGCGGCCCATCGTGGGTCGGGGGGTATTGGGGTTTGGTCTTTTGTTATTTTTTGGCGCGATGGTCGGATACAAGATAAAGCGGCCGTTGGCAACCTGCCCTACTCCGAAAAGTGTCAGCCCTAAGCATACGAGGTTGAGCAAGACCACAATAGTAACAAACATTTTTTTGAGAAAAGTAACCGTCCCAAATTGTGTGGTTGAGGTATAAAAATATAGGTCTCCTTGCCGATGTGAAATAAGAAATATATGGTGAGGAGACCAAAAATGGTTAAACACATTCGGCTTATTTCGTTTGGGGGCATTCTTGTACAGATTTGGTCTGAGCTGTCGTAATGTATCAAAGGCCATTACGCTTTTAGGTTGTAAGGGTTCTAAAAGCAGTTTAAAACGAGATATAGCCCGTGCAGGCCAGAAGGTCAAGATACTACATTTCCAGGCGCCCCGGCTGGGGGTTAATATTCTGGGTATGGCTGGTAATAAGAAGGTAGGAATATTGTTTGTTGCGGATGATTTACGAAAAGTAGTTTAAAAGAAGAGATTTGAGGAATACCCACAAAAATTTTCCCACAATCTCTGGGACGATTATAATCCTAAATCGTACTTGTCAGCTTTGCCTTTCATTTTTATAATCTGTTCATAGCAGTTGTACTGTCTCACTTTGAGAAAATTCATAAGCTCTTTAATAAACAACATTTATAAGCAAACATGGATGTTATTGAATTTGTCATAAAATTGAAAGAAATTCACAGATGCCCGCCATACAAGTGTTTCTGGCTGAATTACCAATTTCTGTTCCTATTTGTAGGCGGAATAAAGTCAAGGTAAATCTGTTTTAACTGATTTGTCGACAATACCTTACGTAATATAATATAAATTGGACAGTACAATTAGTTAATGAAATAAGTATTAGTAGATGATGAACTCACTTTGTAAGGGAATCAGAGATGACCAGATATAGACCACTTATCGCAGAAGTGGTTTTGCTTTACACGGTTTGTTTATTTCTATCAGGTTGTGCTGGACCTCTGAAGCAACAAGCTCGGACAGTAAGGATTGCTCCTATCTCTGAGAAATATGCGTTAACTAAAAGACCGGAAGGGGAGGCCTATGTTCTCTTAGCAGAAGCAAGCACTGGCCAAGAACAGCATAGATACGCGGTTTCTGATTCTTTGACAAGGGCTATAAAGGAATATGGAACAGGTTCGGGTGTTTTGCCATCTGTAAGTCTCGGAGGAAAATCAGATAAAGAAGGCACGTCTGTTGGGAATCTTGAGGTTTTGTCGTTCTCTGATTTTGCAAACAAGTTGAACGAAAAAGGCATATCCCAAAGACACGCAGAAATGAGAGATTTCTACCAAAACAACGGGATGTTTAAAAAATCAGACCTGAAATTCTTTGGAGAAGAAATTGGGGCTGATTATTTTATTCTACCTTGCTTATTAGACGTTAGACGATGGGGTACATCGAGGTTTTCATTACTTGGTCTGAAAGTTATGAATACTCAAGTAATTTGTGTTGTCGTAAGCATGGAAATCTGGGATTTGAGGACAGGGTATAAAATTTTTGGTGCAACTTCTGATATGACTATTGCCAGCGAAACAATTATGGAAAGCCCCATTTCCATGGAAGAAGCTTTTCAACAGGCATGGTTAGGGATAACGGATCAACTACTGAAATAGTTTGTTAGGAGGTGCTAAAAGATGGAAAGGAAAAAACCCATTTTGGCATTGAGATTGGTAAGTGCCCTTACAGGAGCAGTTTTAGCAATCTGTGTCTGTGGTTGTGTAAGCGATTTGGTTAAGCAGTCGGAATTCTATAAAGCGAGAATCGCAAGAAAGCCAGTTGAGCGAAAAGTAGTGAACGAAGGCTGGGTTGAGAAAATAGGCCGGGGCACTAATGAGATTACCGTTTTATATCTGAGAGGAACATCTTATGAGATGGGTTTTCAGCAGGGAAAATTATTGAAGGACGAGCTGAAAGACTCTTTGAATAAGGCTTTAGGCTGCTGTTACAAGTATGTCGGCAAGGAATTAAAGCTACCTTTGGTTGCCAAATCGATAACTGATTTTCTTTTGGATGAAGCTTACAGGAAAATGGCGCCTTATATTCCCAACGACGACAAAGAAGAAATGCAGGGCCTGGCAGACGGCTCTGGTATTCCGCTGCGGCAGATACACAGACTCCATGCTCTGCCCGATTTAACTGAAACCAGTTGTTCGGCAATTGCAGCATTTGGAAAGGCAACCAGAGATGGGAACCTATACCAGCTCAGAATTCTTGATTACATAATGGAACTGGGTATCCAGGACCATCCTACGATTACGCTCTATCAACCAAACGAAGGGAATCATTTTGTAAACATTGGCTGGGCAGGATTCATCGGCGTGGTCAGCGGGATGAATAAAGAAGGCTTGGCTATAAGTGAAATGGGCTATGGAGGTCCAGGAGACAACCAGCCAGGAATTCCAGCTCCACCTCCAGAAGAGACATTAGAAGGAATTCCAATGATATTTTTGACTAAGAAGGTCCTACGGTATGCAACTAACGTTGAGCAGGCTACCGGGATAATAAAAAGCGCCGATAAGACGAACTATTATGCCTATGTAATTGGAGATGGTATTACCGAAAATGGAGCACCGCAAGTAAGAGGATATATCAGTACAAGCAGGTTCTGCCAAATATATGAAGCTAATGACCCTGACTATCCTATCCCAGCCTTGCAGGATATGGTCTATGGCAGCCATTACAATGAAAAATGCTATCAGCTCTTAAAAGAACACTATGGACAGATTGAACCTTCACTTATTATGGAAAAACTTGCCCCGACTATTTCGATGCAGGGCAATTTGCAGTGTGTTATATATGACCCCAAAAATTTGAGATTTTGGGTGGCGAATGCTAAAGGTCTTAAAGGCAGAGCCTGTGAACAAGACTATGTCCTTTTTGATTTTGGAAAAGCTCTTATGTTCTTTAAGTAGCGATTGCAGTGCGAGTTTTTCTTTGAAAAACCTGAGAGATTTTCTTTGGGCATACGGCTGGTAGAAAATCGAGCTATATAGAAACTCAGGGCACCGAGGCTTAAACCTGCGATGTGTGAACGATATAGCAGAAACAATATGTTTTCCTCACAGCCAGTTACTAATTATCCGCCAAATTCAGAATGGATACCAGCGGTTATTGAAAACGTTACCAATTTTTTTGATTTTTGTAAGGCCTTTGGCTATGGAGCTTATGGCACACGCATTTTCGTTGAATTGGCAGATAAGGTAGAACTTGCTCTTCTAAGTTTGGATTTGAAGCAAATCGAGATAGAAAGAGAACTTAGATGGTTGCTTTGCCAGCTATTGGAGGATTTGCTTAAAGCGGACAGCATCTTGCCACATGCTTACGTTGTTGAAGAGAAAATATGCTTGAGTCCTATCTGCACAGCGTTTGACAAGGTCGTGAAGCTCGTTGTTGGTGTATTTGTGGTGATCCGGCATTTCTGCCGGACCATGCAGGCGATAGTAGTGCAACCCATCGGTAACACATTCTGCCTTGAATGGGTCTATACAATGTACCAAATTCAACTCCTGACACAACTCAGTGATATCATCTTTTTGCCATTTTCCGCGCGGCTCCCATATACAAGTTGTGCCACTGTGTTCGATTCGGGAGAAAAACTGACACATTCTGTCTTTGTTTTCGCTTGTAGGTGTGAAACCCGCTCCGTCTGGCACCGGACAGGCCGGGCACTGGACCGTCAGCGAAGCTGCCGGTTTATCTGCTTGGAGCAATCGAGCTGCTTCGAGCGTAGTTTGCCAAGCTCGGCGAACCGGAACTGACCAACGAAAACTGCCGAGCTGCTCTTTTTCCTTTTCGTTAAGCTGGCCGGCATTTCTGCCGGGGCGGTAGGTAGGACTTGTCGGCTCATGTGTGATAAGCTGCCAGGCCTTCAGCGTAAATTCAAAATCAGAAGGAGCCTTCCGGCAGCTTCGCTGACGGACCAGCGTTTAGCCCGGCATTTCTGCCGGGGCGGCTGGTAAAACGTCTGCTGAATCTCAACCAAGGAGAACTCTTGAAAATACTTTGACCGAGCTACCCCAAAACCGCAACATCCGACTTTTATCATTGGCGTTGACCTCCGAGGCATTAAACAAAATTACTAAGGTTCAACAAAATTGAATTCCCATCGGTCTGTAAAAAGGATACCCATAGCCCCATCGCGGTTTGGGATGCGTTTAGCCTTTGCGAAGTTAGTACCGATACAAAGAGTTTTGCTGATAAAAAATGGCTCCGGCGGGTCGTCATAGTGGCCAAAGAACGTAAAGCGGGGCTGAATCAGTTCAATCAATTCTGTTATCCGATTACTACCGGTCGGAAATTTATTGCGCAATCCTCTATTAAGCGGAGCATCGTGCAAAAGTAGAACATCAACCTTGAGCTTTGTTTCCTGAAGACGCCGCAGCGAGGGTGGATGCAAATACTTCTGGATGCACTGCTCTGAGGAAAGAGGATATTTGCCAAATCGGTATTCCATACCTCCCAAAGCTGCGACACGCAGTAACTCATCGCCTTTATGAAAGTCCCGGATAGAACCGGGCGATAGTAAAATAATTCGCCCAGCAGGGTCAACGGCTTGTCTTCCCTTAGCTGCTAAAAGTTTGAAGTTTTCGTGATTACCGTGGATGAACCACGTTTCAATCGGCGCTATCCATTTACCCGACAAATATGCTGCCGCAGCAAGCTCGCTCTGGTCTTTTGCGTAATGCTTTTTTGTCGCCTTATCCATTTCATCGTAAGATTGCCACAGTCCCATATCGCCGGTTTGAAGCACAAGGTCTATGTGCTGTTTTTTCTCCCGCTGCCAGCTCTCGCATAGCTCATACATTGCGGGGAGATTTCCGTGAACGTCGCCCAAAACTGCGACAATCATATACTCACCTGTGAACTACTGGCAAACATATCATTATGGACCTTTTTGTTCGATGATTGCTTGAGCTGCCTTATCACCCAGAATCCATTTAAGGCGTTTTCCCATCCATTGTACTTCATCATCAAAGCCAACCTTTTTATAGAATTGAAAAAGCTTGACATAGCGAGCAACAACATCAAATCCGATACTGTATTGAAGCTTGCGAACACAAACAGGGCAAAGGTGCACCGGTCCGGAATCACTTTCTTTCAAATGGTTGAGTCCGTTTAGTACGCACTTAAAGTGTATGCAATGCTGCAAAAGACAATAAAATCAAAATTAAGAAAAATTTGTGCTTCATAAAATATAAATATTTGGTTAGAAACACATATTAACCTTGTCAGCCAGAGATGCCTCTCTGGCAGCCTGAGTCACACGGGCCCGAAGCTTCGAGAGATAATTCTCGCGAATTTTGGCATCGAACAATATCTGCCTGTAACGTTCCAGCAAATCAGGGAATTTCTTTCGCAGCAATTTCGCTACAGATGACCACACCTTAGGACGTGGATTAAGTGCATCAACCCAGATTACATCTACCGCTGATTTGGCTGCCCGGTGGAACATAGAATTAATTGACCCCTGACTATCCGAGAGAAACGGTAGTAGCGGACCGAACATAATCGCTGTCTCAACTCCTGCAGTATCTGCCTCTGAGATTATCCCGAATCGTTCCTCTATACTTGAACTGTTTGGCTCCCATAGTCTTCTTAAGCGTTCATCCAAGGTAGTGATAGTTACACCAATTCTGACGTTGCGCTGTAAAAAAATGTCCAAGTCTCGAAGCACAAGAGCGCTTTTTGTCAAGACTTCGACGCGGAATCCATGCTTTAGCAACAAATCACAGCATCGGCGTGTCAGTTTACGTTCCGCTTCTATCGGCTGCCAGCCGTCACAGGCACTGCTCACAAATACCGCTCCTGGTACCGCACGCCACAACTGACGCTTGAGAGCCTCTACCGCATTGACTTTTATGTCTATGAACTTCCCCCATGGCTCAGGATGGGGGTGAAACCGCTGCATGAAACGGGCATAACAATATACACAGCCATGAGCGCAGCCGGTGTAGCAGTTTAAAGAATAATCGCTTATACTGGTTCTATTCAAAATGGTTTTGCAGTTTATTTCGCGAATAACAACATTCTCTCTGCTACGGATTTCAAGTTCTGAGCTATCAATTGGTTTCAAAATGGCCATATTCCTGTTCATATATGCGTATCAAGTCTTTTTACTCGTCAAAGCCAGAAAAGAACATATAATCTGCTCGACCTTGTTGCTACCACATTTGGGGCATTTCTGTTTTCGCTTGTATTCTTTGAAACTCAGGATACGCTCGAATTTATTTCCACACTTTGCACACTTATACCCATAAGCTGCCATTGTGTTGCTCCAATTTACATCTCACAAAAAACCACTCAAGCTGCTCGGTGGTCAATGCTTAAAACCGCAAATCACCTTTGGATAAAATGTCTTGTTTTTGTTATTATAATTTCATAAAGCTCAAAATCAAAGAGCCATTTATGGAGCGTTCAAACATATATGGAAAAGACTTCGATGCAGGCAAAGGAATATTCCCGGCAAAGGATTCGGCTTGCCATTTACAGACTGCTGTTGACTATTTCATTTCTAATAGTCATGTCATTGTCGGGTACTTCCCTTTTTTTGAGAAGCGTAGTCGTGGACTGGAATCAGAACTTTTACATTCAAGCGGGTCTTTATCTTGTTATTTTCAGTGTTTTTTATTATTTGTTATTTGTTGGTCTGGATTTTTATGGCGGTTTTTTACTGGAACACAAGTTCTCGCTTTCAAATCAAACAATCCTTGATTGGACCAAACAAGGCATAAAGAAATGTTTATTGTCCCTTGCGCTATTTATAGTGGCCGGAGAGATGCTGTATATCTTTTTGAGACATTTCCCGAACACCTGGTGGCTTCTGGCCACGGCAGGCTGGTTTTTGCTTACCGTTGTGCTTGGTAAGATAGCACCTGCTCTGATAATACCTTTGTTCTACAAATGCAATCCGTTGGGCAATGAATTCCTCAAACAGACACTCCTGGACTTGTGCACAACTTGCGGTGTTAGGGTCAAAAAAGTCTTTGAGATTAAGCTGAGCAAAGAAACCCGAAAAGCAAATGCTGCGGTCGCCGGTTTAGGAAAAAGCAGGCGCATACTCTTGTCAGATACTTTATTAAGGAACTATTCAGATGATGAAATAAAGGCAGTTTTTGCTCACGAGCTGGCACATGTGTGCTTGCGCCACCCTTGGAAAATCCTTGCTTTTGGGGCGCTAATCTCTCTGATAAGCTTCTATCTGGCTTATTTGTCATTTAACAAAAGTCTGGATTTTTTTGGCTTTAAGCAGGCCTATGATGTCGCAGCTTTTCCGCTTTTAGCATTAATCTTACTACTGATTGGATTAGTATTTATACCGCTTCAGAATAGTTTCCTGCGCTACCTGGAAAAAAAGGCCGATATGTTTGCTCTTAGTCATACACCAAACAAAGAAAGCTTCATCTCTGCGCTCAAAAAACTGGGCATACAGAATCTAAGTGACCCTGCTCCTGGTAAGCTTGTCAGAATTTTGTTCTATACACATCCCTCTATTTCAGAAAGAATATGTTACGCGAGCAAAAAGAATGAAAAACACCCTTAAACAAGAAAAACAGTTGAAAGCATTAACTAAACGATTAGGCGTGCCCTTTTCATCCGAACTGGGAATCAACTTGCAGGAAGGTAAAGAAGAAGAAATATTCAAATGGTTCCTGGCTTCAGTTTTATTTGGCAAACGGATATCCTTCCGGACCGCAATAAAAACTTACAAGCAGTTCAAGTCATCCTCCGTCTTAACGCCCAGAGCCATTATTGATACAGGCTGGGATGGTTTAGTAAAGATATTAGATGATGGGGGCTATGTCCGATACGATTTTTCGACGGCTTCTAAATTACTTGAACTGGTTAAGCAATTGCAGCAAAGTTACGGCACTCTTACCGAGTTACATAAAAGTGCTAAGGACCCAAAAGACTTAGAGAATATACTAATGCATTTCAAAGGTATTGGCCCGGTTACGACGAATATCTTTTTGAGGGAGTTGAGAACGGTATGGAAGAAGGCGGACCCTGAGCCGCTGGACTTTGTAAAACAAGAAGCAGCTAAATTGGGAATAAATCTCGATAAGTTAGATAGGAAAACAAAGAAGTTTATAAAGTTAGAGGCAGCGCTGATAAGAAGCAGTAAACAGAAAAAAGGAAAATCCGTTCATAAATTCACCCCAGGTACTTGAACTACTAACCTGCATATTTTATAGAAGTGTTAAATTACCCTTGTGTCCTATCACGATTGAACAGCGGAAAGATTAACCATTCAACCGGAAAACACAAATGCCTGTTTTTGTCGAACCAGCCAAAGACAGGCGGATTTTTTGCACTGCGTTTGCCGTAATCAAGGAATTTTTTGTTCTGAAAACAAGATTCCAGAGGAGCTTGTATCGTCTTACCCGATAATTTTTAACTGTTTATGTGACAACCACTTGTACCTCATTCCAGATGTCGATAAAACCGCATAAATTTCCTCAATTATCATAGGACACGAAGGAAAATTGGATGTTTAGTTTATTACTCTCTGTCATATCGAAAGCATTTCTGTTTGCTTATGTATATTGTATTTAAGTTTCAATATTACGAACAGTTAGGCTATTGCGTCATCGTAGAATCAAAAAATTTTATGAAATATCCGGGTTATGATACTCCGACATTCATTAAGGGGTTTTGCTCAAGGTAAGGCTCAGCTATAAGCCTCCTTTTTGCTGTGTGGCGGCTGCTTTAGTAAATTTGTCCCACTTTTGGCACTGTATGTGCAATACGTTTCTCATATACTATACGAATTTATCTTTCTGCTGCAATAATCTTAGTTTTACACTTTGGTATCGCAGCTAAAAACTTCGCGCCATAAGATTTGTTGACTATTCTGCTGTCCAAAATAACCACGATGCCAGTATCGACTTTGCTGCGAATCAGTCGCCCAAATCCTTGCTTGAACTTGATGATAGCGGAGGGCAACTGGTAGTCATAAAAAGGATTGCCTCCCAGCTTTCTTATTTGCTCAAGCCGGCCAGCAAGCAACGGCTGGTCCGGAACCGCGAACGGCAGCCGAACAATAATTACGTTGGAAAGCGTTTCGCCCGGCACGTCAACTCCTTGCCAGAAACTGTCCGTGCCAAACAGCACACTGCTGCCCTCAGCCTTAAAACGCTTCAAAAGGGTAGTCCTGTCAACATCCGACCCTTGCTGGAGCAACTCGATATTATTTTCAGCCAGCCAGTCGGAAAGCTTATCAGCCATTTCTTTGAGCATTGCGTAGCTGGTAAAAAGGACAAATGCTCTACCGGCGGTTTTGAGAACATATTTTTTCAAAACCTCCGCAGCAGCTTTGGTAAAAGACGATTCATTGGGATTCGGCAGGTCTTTCTCGATATAAATGGTAACCTGCTTTTCGTAATCGAAGGGCGAGCCGAGTTTAACCGCATCAAAATCATCTAAGCCGATTCGGCTGACAAAAAAATCAAAACCACCTTTTTCCCCCGCCGCGCCGGTGCTCAAAGTTGCACTTGTCAGTATCACAGATTCATATTTATCAAACAGACACCTTTTCACGTCCGGCCCAACATTTACTGCTGCGCTTCTCAAGCGTACAGTTGCGCTTCCGTTACCATTCACCTCGACCCAGAAGACATAATCTGCCTTCTTCTGCAACAAAAAGTTCTCTAAATCCTGGACCAACGCTCTGCAAAGGTCAACAAACCGCACAATCTCAAGTTTTTCATCAACCTCTTTTGATTGCTTTGCCAGCTTAGTTAATTCCGATACAAGGTCTTTTAAGTACCCTGAGATTGTATCATCGACAAAATTCTTGTAACATCTGCCGTTAGTCTCTTCTTTTGTGCTTTCGTACCAGTCCCGAACGTGATTCAAGAAAACCCTAACCTCTTTCCCTGTTTTTCTGACCATGTCAATTGCTTTTTCAGCATTCATATAGGCCAAAAGCCCCTTATGTGTTCGGGGATTGTAAAGGCTGTCCAGCAGAAATCTGATTCGGTGATTACTGATATTTATTCCGAAATGGTCTTCTGCGACATGTTCGATATTCTGTGCCTCATCAATTACCACAAACCGGTAATCAGGCAGAATGGACACTCCCTCTTCTTTGAGTATGAGGTCACTAAACAACAGAGCATGATTAGCGACAATAATATCAGCCTTCTCTAAGCACCGTCTGGCGCGCCAATAAAAGCAGGTACGAAAATGAGGGCATCTGCGACTGCGACAATTGCCGTGTTCACTTTTAACTCTGTCCCAGATTTGATTTTTTGGTAGAAATGGCATATCACTCAGCGACCCGTCCTCAGTTTCATTAGCCCAATTGCTTATCAGTTCGAGCTTAGAGCCGAAATCATCGAAAAGACTTCTTTGCCTTCGTAAGGCAAATTCAAGGCGGCGTTTGCACAGGTAATTGCCTCTACCCTTTGCCAGAGCAGTCCGAAGGACTCCTTTCGGAGCTACGAACGTTTGAGGTAAACAATCAGCCAGAAACGGGATGTCTTTATTGGTTAGCTGCTCCTGAAGAGTGATAGTATAGGTGCTAATCAGCGCCTTACTGCCTGTACGGCAAACAAGCTCGATAAACGGAATAAGATACGCAAAGCTCTTGCCAACACCTGTGCCAGCCTCAACAGCGAGGTGCCGACCATCCATAAGTGCTCGTTGAATAGCACTGGCCATTTCGACTTGTTGAGGACGCACCTCAAAGCCGGTTAGGGAGCGCGAAATAAACCCCGCTGGGGCAAATGCTTCTTTTATATCTAAAGATGTATAATGTCTTATCATTGTCAGGCGGATAAAAATGCCCGTCTATCCGGCAAATCTGCCGGACCACTGCTACACGGAATGGCCTGAATACTGACAAATATTATGATAATAAGCATTGCAGGACAAATCAAATTTCTTTCTGTTTACCAGACGAGAGGCCAATTAAGAAAAGATGACATTAGCTTATCATCTCTGCGTATTGACTATTGATTATTTTCTATTGAATTTGAGTGACGTTTTCTTTTCAATAGTCAATAGTAAATAGAAAATAGTCAATTCAATGAGATAGCAACGCCCTGACGGCAGCGAAACCGTTTCTGGTCAACTTCCCCTAATCTCCAGTATGAACATTTCCCAAGGCCCTAATGTCTCTGTTCGGCTGATAGGCTCGCATGGAACAGCTCCTTCGACATAATTTTCTTCGGGTCGGATTTGTGTAAACGTAAGTTTAGCGGAACTACCAAGCCCATATTTATCTGGATGGAGTTGAAATTCTATGGTATTTTCCTTCTCAAGATAGTTCACAAGGAAAATGCCAAGCGTTCCGTCCTCAGCCTTCCAAATAGCCCCTTGCATACTTGGAAGGGTCGCATTTCGGGGATTATTGCCATGGTCGGGCCAGACTTCTGTTATGGACTCAATATGATTTGTTGGGATTACAAGGTCAACCAATTCCCCATAGGTGAGGAATTTTTTTCCTGCAATGCGGTACTTTCCAACATTCTTTAGAAAAGCTGCTTTCTTGGCGTGCTCTGGGCTAAATAGCTCGAATCCCATCCATCCGTTCTGGCTGCCCCACAGAAAGGCCTGTCCTTGCGCCATAATCCAGGCCCGGTCACCATGTTCAAACCACGCAGGGCTGCCAAAATAGATACTGTATCCTGAATAGACCGCTGTTATCATCGGGACGGAACGGTCATCAGGTTTTATCCAGGTGAGGAAAGCGTCGATTCCGTCCATGAAGGGTTCTGCAGCACATTCGGTAGTAATAATCATATCTCTTTCTTTTTCGTGTGCTACTTTTTGAACCTTTTTCAGCATTTTTCGATACCCATCGACCCACCAGCCACCGCCACCAAGCGGATGTCCATGTGTCTTGTCAAAACAAAGAACCGGACCTGCGGCGGCTATTTGGTCAATATAAACCGCATTTACACCGACTTCTTCTGCCAGACGCTGGACAATATCGGCGACCTTATCCTGCCAAAACTCTGTGTAGCTGCACATAGGCGCTTGTTTTACGTTGTTTCCATACGTCTCGACATAGTGCTTTCCCGTTTGAGCTTTAGCGCAATAAGGAAAGTATTTGTCAAAGTCATCGTTAGATATATCCACAATCCTGCCGTTGATATAGGGCATAATAACAAGACCTCTTGACACGAGGTCACGCGCCTGGTCTGGGACACCTGGCTTGGTTGGAAAGTAGTGTGGATAGTGAGTGTCAAACGGGATTGAATGCCAGTTATACCAGTGCGCGGCGGTGGGGACTTCAAAATACCTTTGTGCGTCAATCAATGGTTTGTTCTTCTCTTCCAATGTGCCCACATCCGGCCCGATATAATTGCCCACCAGCATCCATAATCCAATGTCTTTCAACGCCTGCGGCATACTTTTACGCTGTGAGATTTTCCCCTGGGATGTCCAAGGAGCTGTAATCGCGAATTTTCGGTAAATCTTGCACGCCTCTATCCAGCTTCCACGATATACGCCCACCATAACCGGAAATGGTGCTTCGTGGTCTGAACCAGGAATTCCCATATCCTCAACATTCGTTCTGATATAAAACTCCTTGCCTGGTTCTATGATAAAACTTTTGTCCCACGCGTTTGGGTCGTGTGTAGCCATATAGACTGCACTTGTGTCTTTTGTTGCGCACAAAAACTGCATCGGCATTGACCAGCCGTGGGGATACTTATATGACATTTTCTCGCTGCAATTTTTGAAAAGCTTGCCCCAGTTGCGTCTGGGAACGGCAATATCATACTCTGCGGATTTTAAATATCCTCTGAATTTCGGGAAGTCAACTTCATAGAGGCCCCACGCCTCAGAGTTATTATCTACCCATATTCTCCATGAGGCTATGCCAAGATTCTGAGGAAGCTCCACTGCTGCTCGTACTGTAACAACTCCTTTTTCTTCTTCCAAATCCATATCGGGCCATTCAAAAGTTGCTCGCTGAAAGCCATCTATAAGCTTTTCAATTTTGTAAGAAGTGCACGGTACATGAGTACTTGAAAGACTACGTTTTTGGCCGTCGCGGTAAAAAGTGAGTTCCCAGAGCGTATATCTTTCATCGACGGGTTGGATGTGGTTCACTCCTGCTGCACAGTCTGTCATTTCAGTCAGCCCCATATACTGGGCGTCGAACTCAAAACGGACAATATCATTTGACAGTATAACTCCTGATGCCTCAATCGAGGATTGAGCAGGAATCTTGTCAGCTAAACATACGCAGGTAACAAGAACGACAAGCAAATGTACGGCAACACAATGACCTTTGAATATTCCAGAATTCATTTCTTGCTCCCATAAATACTAATAATTTGTTGCTTGCTGTATGATGTTCGTCGTAATAAGCCGCTACGAATTTTAATCATTAGCGCACACTAACTAAATCTCGCGATTTTTCTTGGCTCACTCAAGGATAAATTTCTATCATAGCTTCACACCATTGACGCAAATCCCATTCGTCAAACTGCACATCTGCGGTAATAACGTAAAGGTTCTTTAATACGTTATCTGGCACAGTCATTTCAAAGCGGATTTCGGCTTCCTCTCTTGGCGTAATATTTATTGAACGCCTCTTGGGTTCTAATTGAAACCCTTCAGGAACATTCAGGCTGATGGTATATAGATGTGGAGCACTTGAGTGGTTAAAAATTTTAGCAGCTATTTCCAGATGCTGGCCTGCTTTTGCCTTTTGACTATACGGATATAATCTGGCCCATTGTTCATCAAGCCCGTAATTCGGCTCATCCCATGGGAAAAGACCTGCCAATAGCTGCTTACGTTTTTCCAACACTGCTGTCATATATTTGAGTTGACCTTCGGCAAAGCGAAAAGGCTCAAGAACATGCTGATTTATGAGCAAGTAGTCTGGCGGCATTTTTTGCAGGATATCAAGACAATAAAAATATCCCATTCCGGGGTTGAGAAAGTTCCGATTTTGCAGGCAATAATCATCGATTCCTGAAGGCGTAAAGGAATCACCTATGAAAAATATCTTTTCGCCGCCGTCTTTCTCAACAAATAATGCATCATGATATATAGTTTGCCCTGGGAAGTCATAGAAGGTTAAATTAAATTCCTTCCACAGCATCTTGTAACCATCGGGGACAACGGTCAGACCTGTAATTTTGCTTGATGTCATAGCTGGAAGACGATAGGCTTCGGGGTGCTCCAGGATATCTTTCAATATCTGGCAGGCATAGACAGGACACTTAAATTCTTGGACAAGCTCGTTAGCTTTATCTGTATGGTCATCATGATAATGCGTTATGAAAAGACCTTCCAGCCGGGATAGCCGTCCGCTATCTCTCAATTCTTTGACTTTGCTGATAATAGCCTCAGAGCCGCAATCAATCAGAAAACCGGTTCTGTCTTTAGATAGTATAAGACGGGAATTGTAAATAGGAATTATCCAGCTCGGCGGCGTTTTCTCTATGATTGTTGCATAAGGCATCCGCCGCAAGGCGTCCCTTTCGGGACAACGGACAGTATTATTTGGTTCCAGCACCCTTGCAGCGAGGGTTTCATAGAGGTCTTTGAAGTACCAGTGCCCGGCATTGATTGACAAATAATTCTCATAGACCATCTGTAATCTTTGGATTAAAAGCTCGATAGAGGCCTTTGGATTTCTGATTACTGGACCACGAGCTGGAACTAAGATATCAGGATTCTGTTCAAGTACCTTACGCAAACTTTTTATCAGCTTACCAAGCCTTCCCGCATACCCGTGATAGCCTCCAATTCTTGCTTCAGTGACAGCATCCTGCAAGCTGTAGAGGTCCATTAAATGTCCATCACCATAAATTAAATCTCCTACAAACCCGTAATTTATGCCATCTACGGTCGCAAAATAGGAAACCGAACCTCTTGTATATCCCGGCGTGTCCAAAACCTTCAGGGTTATATTCTGCCAGTTGATGGTGTCTCCTTCACTCACTTTTTGACCGACTCTCAGAGCTTTCGTCAGTATCTTAGTACTCCGTTGCTCATAATCGTGAAATTTGGATTGAACAAATGATGTCCAAAAATCAGCAACTTTTAAAAAGTTATGAGCTTCGGCAGCAGGTACAACAGATTCTCCCGAAAGGGACGCCTTTCGGCGGACACCATTCTCTACCAGATTGAGAGCGGCCCAAGCTACATCTCGCCGAAAATGTGTGAACAGTACTATGTCTGCCTTCTGTAAATTTTTCCCCGGTTCGCCATAGATAACAAGCGTTCGACCATCGTTTTCGATGAATACCCCATTGACTATACCCTGACAAACTGAAACATGAGGGCTAAGTTTCGCGGCAGTGTCCCACGTAGTGTCCCTTTCGGGAGCACAGCATAAGCCGGCTGAGATTAAGAGCAGAAACAACCCGAACAAAGCCAGGAGCAGATGTCTCATAGCAGTCTTTCCCAAAAATTAAACGTTACTTTCACAAATACGAAGTTTAACATCTGTGCTAATGAAGAGCCCTACGGCAAGCCGCAGGGTATATAAGTTCTTCTTAGAATAGCCTTAATTGCTTCAAATCTTCTCTTGCCTTTCTCTGTCTTTCTATGTATTTTTCTACCGTTTTCCAGTCATCTCGTTCACCAACCGTGGCTACCCCATGTTAGAAGGGGTCTTCGACATAATATTCATCCGTTCAAAATTCCCATCCCCACAATTACTTTCTCACCTCTGGCTTTGTCCGAAATATCTCTCTGGCTGTTATGCTTTTGAATATTCGCACTATCTGTCCGGGGGAAAATCTTCGGATGTGCCCCATATAACAAATGTATGTGTTCGGTATCCATGCCCATTGCTTCTACATCTATTGCGTATCTCTGCTCTATTCCTACAGCCGTCTGCTTTATTATTTTTACTACCTCATCGTCAAGTAATGCTTTTCTGTACTTTACTGTAAACACTCTATTGTAATGTATCTGCTATGCACAATGATGTCCCTTGTTTACTTCTGTTTTTTCCACACATCCATAATAATACGGAATCTATCCTGCAGCAAGCTGCAGGGAATGTTCAAGCTCAAAATGTGAATTTTCAAATGTCCAAAAGTAAACAACGATGTGCGGGGCACACTTTGTATCTTTACCAGATGATTTTCGTTAAATGGCCAAGGCCCAGTAAGAGCACACAAACATTAATCCCCGTCATCAGGAGTATGCTAACGCGGGGCCAGATGCCATGCAAGCTGCAATATCCGATAAGGAGAACAACCGAGTTCGGCATAAACATCAGCGGTGAGGCACCGAGCCATTGTAACCAGGGCAGATTGAAGTCGTTACCGCAATTATCATTCGGCACGAGCATGATAACAGCAAGGATTACCAGGCCGGTCACGGCCTGAGAGCTGCGGCCGAGATAATAAAGGATGACAAAGACCAAAACTACCAGGAGAGAGCCTGCGGTCAGAACGAAATTGTACTTCAGGAGATTGAGGTGGGGTCCGGCAGAATTGCCGGATCTGCGGCCACAACATAATCGCGTCGAGGCGAAAGGGAGCGAACTGGTGCAGTGCCGAGGTGCATATCACCGAAAGCACCAGAAGCAGCCAGATAAGAACCGTCTGATATATGGCGGGGGGATTGACAAGCTCCAGCGTGAGCGGGAGCTGCCAGATGTAAAAACAGATAATGCAAATGAACAGGCCGATCCGGCAGAATTGCCGGACAAGAAATACCGGTCCGAACCATGAGGGAAAATTTCCGCGGACGCCCAGGAAGTTCAGCGCTGTGATTACAGAGATAAGTAAGCTCAGCGCCAAAAATAAGAGAACAGTACCTCTTAATGGTATTGATTTATTCTCCGATATGTCTTCGGCCATTTTGTATGCCCCAATCTAACTACGGTTTATTTTTTCCGGTAAGAATCCAATCTGTACGGTCGGACCAATGGTGTCAACCTTGCTTAAGCCGGTGATATTATCGGCAGGATTTTTGGGGGAAGCAAAGGAAAAAACGAAAAAGTGCACAAGAGCACAAGTGCACAAGGGCATAAGGGCACAAGGCATAAAGACGATTAACAAGAGAAATATCGAATAACAAATAAAGAACGTGGATTCCTGCCCATTCGGCTTCGCTCAGGGCAGGCTTTGCGCGGAAATGACAATAAGAAATATCGAATGAAGAAATGCAGACTGCCGGTTATGGCCAGAGCTGGTCGCTGAGCCAGTTGTCGGCGAGGATGGCAAAATCCTTGAAGTCAATCCGGTTGTCGCTGTTCAAATCGGCCGGCAAGAGAAGGGGCAGGTCGAAAATGCCCGTGCCGTTGGTAGCGGCGTAAACAATCTCATCTTGCGAGAGGACATAGTCGTAAATTTGGAAGTCGTCGATTAGGCCGTCATAGCCGCCGTACCATCCTGAGCCGATTTCAAACGAGGTGATGTTTGAAATGGGTGAGTTTGCGCCGGTTCGGCTGTCATAAAGGAGGCCGTTGAGGAAAATCTGCATTTTTCCGGATTCGACATCCTTTGTAAATGCCCAGTGATTCCAGCGGCCCGACCATTCGGTTTTGTATTTGTGGCTGCCACTAAGTCGGCTGTCGAAAGACCAGGGTGAGCCGCAGTCCCAATTATATTTGCCGGGCGACTTCCAGCAGCCGAGGTTAATAGCTATCGTGGGGTTATAAACGTTATATGCGTAGTTTGAGCAGCAAAGGGTATCGGTGTGATGAATTGAGTCTGTACCATATTGCCAGAATGCAATTGTAATGCCTGTTTTGATTCTTGCAAATAAAAAGGGGGCATCGGTTATCTCTACGGAGTCGTTGTAGCCATCGAATTTGATTGCCTGGCCAAAGACGCCCTTGACATAAGCGGGGCTGCCGCGCGGCTGGCCGTGGGCGCTGCCGGTGCTGTCGTCGGCGCTGCCGTCAAACTTGTACCAGGCGACCGGGGCTTTAGTCCCGAAAGTCCCGGAAGTCCCGAAAGGGACACTACGTGGGACACTGCGTGGGACGCCTTTCGGCGGGGCTGCTGCCGGATAAATGTTGTATCCTTTATCGAGCCAGTTGTATGCCAGAACCTGAATGTCCTGAAAATCAACGGCACAGTCGCCGTCGAAATCGGCAACCGGCCTGCTTTCTTGAAGGCATCTGGATGGATACAGCCTGATATCATCAAAAAATACGGTGCCAATACCGAGACCAGATGATTCAGATGTGCGTTTACGAAAACCGATAGAAATATGTTTGATGTTACTCAGGTTTACGCCAAGGTTTTGCAGGTCGATTCTCCAGGGCTGCCAGGTTTCACTGCTGAGGTTTTTGGCATCGCCGTTGTATGGGACGGCAGCATTGACATTTCCATCACTGAGAGCGAAATACATCTGGGCATTAGTATCGTTATCCGCCCTGCCATAGAAGAATAGCTCCAATGACTTGACGCCGGCTGAAGCCCAATCCTGCGCGGAACTAAACGCGCGGGCGGCCTCAGAAGAAAAAACGGGGTCGCAATAGTAGTGAAACGCCATCGACTGCCGGCATTTGTAAACAGGCTCCGGATTCTTCGACAGGTATATATACGCCTGGTCGATTTGCGTCCAGGTATCGTATATTGTAAACCTGTCGTAGGACTCAAAATTGTCCACAATAAGATAATCGACCGTCGAGAATTTCCAGATGTTGCCTGTCCAGGGGCTGTTGGCATCAGTATCGTTGACCTCATCGAGACGCCAATAGTAAGTTTTACCTAATTCAAGTGCAGAGGGGGTAAAGCTGCTGACATCCAGCGGCAGACTGCTAACAGGGATTGCACTTTCGTCCACATCGGCAAGGGTGGTTCCGAAATAGACAATGTGTTTTTCTGCAGAACGTCCGGGCGACCATTTCAGGACGGTATCGAGGGGCACATTTTTGGCGCCATCAGCGGGGATTGGATTACAGGCAGTATAGCCGCAGTCAGCGTTAATCCGCGCACGTATGTTAGCTAAATCAAAGCCGGGTGAGCCTCCTCTGAGGTCTAATCCGAGGATACGTATTGCAGATGGTACAAAGGGGAATAAAGCACCGGCGATATCGAAGCCGATTTCGGTTTGCTCGTACGTGCCGATATCCGGAACCAAAACGTAGCCGAGTAGGTACTCCCGGTCGGAACCATCCGTGATGAAGACAAGTGCTTGTTCATCAACGGCGTCCAGCTCAATGAGGAATACGTCATTGCCCGGGCCGTCGATGAGCTGACCGCGAAAGTTCAGCTCGACCCAGTGGTCGGTGGGTATTGTGAGGCCGGAGAGACTTGAGGGCGGGCGGCCGACGAGCACCTGCTCGGGGACTACGGGCACCGGCCAGCGGCCTTCAATATCCATACCATACCAACAATCCTCGTCAGGATTATATACATCGAGCAGATAATATGGGTATTCGAGCGCTGCTTGCTGGGCTAAGGTTATACCAGCGAGCGCAAGAACTAAACATAAACCCGTTGAATTCAGGAAGCAGGTTTTTTTCATTCTTACCCTCCAGCCCGACCCGGCAATTCTGCCGGGCTCAGGAAATACCAATGTAGATATAAGTCAGAGGCCTAAAAAATTCTATCATTTCTGAGTCGATAATGCAAGAGGAAATCGCATCCGGATTACGGTAGTTTTGTTTGGTGGGCTAAAGCCCACCCTACGAAACTGGATTCCCGCTTTCGCGGGAATGACAAATTGTTTTTATTGTCTAACCCTTTCTAACAACACCATAAACAGCAAGTGCAGAGAAAAAACTTGATATGTGAGAGATTGTTGGTAAACTTCCTGCGACAGCTCATCGTGCGTGTCTGGCCCTGCTTGAAGCCAAGCAATTGTGTAGTGTAGCGCAAATGCAAATATTCAATATAGAATACGAGATATGAACAGAAACTATCGGGAGGATTACTTGAAATGGTAAACTATTCGGTAAGTCCATCAGGTGAAAGATTTGCTATCCCTGAAAAGGACAAATATGCCGCTGAGTTCAAACGTATTGAGCTGCTGGTAGAAGCGGCTCGTAACGAGGACAAAGAGGTCGTTGTGGTAATGGGCCTGGGCTTTGTAGGGGCGGTTATGGCGGCTATCATTGCCGATTCCGTTGATAAGAAAAGCGGCAAGGCCTACAAGTTCGTTATCGGCTGTCAACGGCCCAGCGTCCGTAGCTACTGGAAAGTCCCGCTGCTTAGTCGAGGTGTATCGCCGATTAAGGCCGAGGACCCCGAGGTCGAGCCGATGATTGCTCGCTGCGTGCTCGAGAAAAAGACACTCGCCGCCACCTACAACAGTGACTGCCTCAAGTTAGCTGACTGCGTGGTTGTGGATGTCCAGTGCGATTATACAAAAAACGACCTTGGCAATATGCGAACCGGGAAGGTGGAGATGAGCGCACTGGAAGCGACAATAAAGACCATTGGTGAGAAAGTGACGCCGAATTGCCTGACTCTGATTGAAACGACCGTAGCACCGGGCACAACAGAATTCGTTGCCTGGCCGATTATGAAAAAAGCCTTTGCCGAGCGCGGTATAGAAACAGAGCCGCTGCTGGCACACAGCTTCGAGCGAGTTATGCCTGGCAGAGAATATGTTTCGTCAATACGGGATTTCTGGCGGGTCTGCTCCGGCTGTAACGAGCAGGCAAGAAAACGTGTCGAGAAGTTTCTTAAAGAAGTGCTGAACACCGAGAAATTTCCGCTGACAGTTATGGACCGTCCCATTGAGTCGGAGACTACGAAAATCGTCGAGAATTCTTTCCGTGCCACTATGCTGGCGTTCCTTGATGAATGGAGCTTGTTCGCGGAGCGCAACGGCGTGGACCTGATTAAGGTCATCAAGGCGATTAAAGTACGGCCCACGCACAGCAATATCATATTTCCGGGTCCGGGCATCGGCGGATACTGCCTGCCGAAGGACGGCGGCCTGGGGCACTGGGCATATAAGCATATTCTCGGATTTGATGACGATATATTCAGGATGACAACGGCGGCAATAGACATCAACGACACGCGCGGCCTGCACGCAGCGACACTAACAAAAGAGGCCCTTGAAAATATGGGGCGGCAGGTAGCAGGTGCGGCTGTGCTTCTATGCGGAGCAAGTTATCGTCAGGATGTCGGTGACACTCGTTACAGCGGCTCAGAGATAGTCGTTCGAAAGCTGACCGAGATGGGGGCCGAGATGCGGGTGCACGACCCGTATCTCGAACACTGGTACGAGCTGGAAGAACAGGATACTTACCCGGAACCTGGGCAGTCGCGAGCGAGATTTTTTCAAAACCAGGATAACTTAGTCAATATTCAGGTTCAGCACGACCTTGCCGATGCGCTCAAGGGCGCCGAGGCGGTCATATTAGCTGTGCCGCATGAACCTTACCTGGAGCTTGACCCTGACAAAATAGTTGAATGGGCAGGCGGGCCGCTGGCTGTGATTGACTGTTTCGGCATACTGAACGACGAGAAAATCCGCCGGTATTTGGAGCTCGGCTGTGAAGTAAAAGGTCTGGGCCGGGGACATATTCAGAGGATAAAAGAAGAAGTACGGAGAAGTTAGGAACTTAAAGCTAAGAACGTGAAACTATTGGCTAACAAAATCCGAATCCGGCAGAATTGCCGGACGCTTCTAACAGGCGTATCGAAATCCGAAACAAATTCGAATCCTGTCCCGAGCGAAGCCGAGGGATTCAAATCCTAAATGTTCAAAACACTATTTCATATAACGGATTTACTTCGCAGGTAATTTCCAGACGGTGGTCATTTCGAGCGGAGGCTGCAAAGCATCTGAGGCCGAGAAATCTCAAAAAATCGCTGTTAATGCAGATTTCTCCACTGCGTTCGCTGCGATCGCTTCGGTCAAAATGACATCCTTTTCTACAAAGCAATGCAGATTCTGAATAAAGTCATCCGTGATATATTTCCTGATTTGATTATAACATTGCAAATTAACCGACGATGAAGGATATCGACTAAATTTGCCTTGTTAGATTTTGTTTATGAAAAATCAACAATCCCTTCAGGATTAATCGTATATTCAAATGTTAATTCATCACAATTGTCAGACCTAAGCTATCTGTAAAAAGTTTTTAGACAATAAGTGCCTTTTGCCGATGAAACTTCTGATAATGAAAACAAAATCAGGAGATTATCGGCATGAAACCACAGAGATTTATTAAAACCCTGACCAAAGC